>Ga0209710_1002605_pt1 | contig 12566 bp, 5 predicted proteins | sample ArcticOcean_MG_C_5_FD_187436 | JGI IMG/M metagenome (GOLD analysis project Ga0209710, IMG submission 187436) | Marine microbial communities from western Arctic Ocean - ArcticOcean_MG_CB4_138 (SPAdes) (version 2) | ecosystem: Environmental > Aquatic > Marine > Oceanic | place: Arctic Ocean: Canada...
ATATCAATAGCTTGACCGTCTTGTTCTGTATTAATTAATATCCATCCCATGATATATACTCCTATCCGTAATTGACAACATAAACATATCCAGCCTTACCGGGGGATTGCCCGAAGGTTGCAGGTCCGCCCGCGCCAAAGGACGGGCCGTAATTATTACCGGTTATGTTTATTTGACCACCTGATCCTGAACCTGAATTACCAGTACCTGAGTTGCCACCACCAGCACCACCTGTAGCTGAACAAAAACTACCAAAAGATGAAGTTCCACCGGTTCCACCATTTCCATTTCCTTGGCTGGCGCCAGCGGCGCCAACTGTTACAGTAACAGAAGCAGTACTTGAAACATCAATAACTTCTTCTGCTGATCCACCATCTCCACCACGGCCATAAGTCTCCGAGGACGCCTTATCAGAGCCTGGATCGCCTTCCTTGGCACCACCTCCAGCACCGACAACATGAACATGAGCCTTAGTACAGCCAGAGGGTCTAGACCAAGTACCACTAGACTGAAAGTCTTGCACACTAATAATTCCAACCGAGCCTGCGGACCAAGTTAAACCACCAGCATTTCCACTTTGTTTAGAAAGGAATTGTCCATTACTACCAGCATTTGAGATATATAAATTATCTTCATCAACACTTTGAGAACTCATATGTGCTAAGTCGATTGAACCATCAGCATAATGCTCAGAGTTAATAGCATTATCAGCAATATGTTCATTATCAATAGAACCCGCTGCGTAATGCTCAGAGTTAATAACATCATTAGCAATTTTAGTGCCGTCTATGATGTCAGCAGAAAGATGTGCCCTATCGATAGAACCATCAACGTAAGCAGCACTATCAATAGAGTTTGCAGCCATATGTTCTGCATCAATACTGCCTGCAGCATAGTGTTCTGAATTAATAGCATCATTAGCAATCTTAGTTCCATCAACAATATCAGCGGCAAGATGTTCCCTATCAATACTACCATCAACATACTGAGCACTGTCAATTGAGTTTGCAGACATATGTGCAACATCAATACTACCATCTACATATTGGTTACTATCAATAGAGTTTGTGGCCATCTTTGCCAATGTTATTTGACTAGCAGCAATATGTGCGGTATCAATAGAACCATCTACATATTGGTTACTATCAACGGAGTTTGCTGACATATGTGCAAGGTCAATAGAACCATCTACATAAGAACCACTATCAATGGAGTTTGCAGCCATATGTTCTGCATCAATAGCACCAGCAGCAATATGTTCACTATCAATTGCATCATCAGCAATCTTAGTTCCAGTTATGGCATCTGCTGCTATTTTTATAGTTGAGACAGCCGAGCTCGCTATTTTTGCAGATGTGACGTTCGCATCAGTTATCTTAACAGTTGTCACTGAATTAGTGGCAAGATGTGCTGCGTCAATTGAGCCATCTACATATTGGTCACTGTCAACGGAGTTAGCAGACATATGTGCGAGGTCAATAGAACCATCTATATATTCATCACTGTCGATGGAGTTTGCTGGCATAACTGGTATTTGACTAAAGGTCACTACACCATTAGAAGCGATTGCGATTGCGTCTGTATCACTAGCAGAACCAATGTTACCCGCATTAGGAATAATTAGATTTCCACCAATTGTAATACCAGCATTGAATGTTGCTAAACCAGCAGCAGCACCAGAAATAGTTAAGAAGGTTGTGTCAACACCGCCATCTGTACCTTTAAGAATAATATCTTTATCGCTCTGTTCAGCATCAAGTGTGATATTACCAACGGTTGTTGATATAGTAACTGCGGAATCACCGCCAGTTATATTATCAGCAGCAGAGGAAATCCCTGCACCAATATAAGATGCAATTCTTGAAGCAAGCACTGACTTCATGGTGCCACCAGCACCATCATCTATCATAAATAAGTCAGCATCTGCAATAGCTGCGCCCATCTCTGTTGCACCATCAAGATCAATATCAACAATATCAATACTACCATTAGGAAATACTGGTGCTTGACTAAAGGTTACTACACCGTCAGAAGCAATTGCAATTGCGTCTACATCACTAGCAGAACCGATTTGACCACCATCTTGAACTGTAATATTTGCACTAAATACAGGTCTTGCAACAAAAGTAGCAACACCTGTTTGTGTCAATGTACCACTAATCTCTACATTACCGTTGATATCAATAAGTGTTGAATTAAGTTCTATTTCGTCATCAGCATTAATATCTAAATCGCCATCAGCGTCTGACCTAATATTGATTGCACTATCCCTAAACTGGAGTTGCATATCAGTATTAAGCAATAGCCCATCATTATGGACATGCGTTAATTTAACTTCTGAATCTTGGCCAAAAGAAAGATGCGCTGCATCTGAAAGCAATCTTAGGTCATCACCAACACTCAAGTCAGCAGCAACGCCAGCACCACCAGCAACCGTCAAGGCACCGGTAGAAGCAGAGCTAGAAGCAGTTGTTGCGGTTACAGCAACTACACCACCACTTGAAATTGTTACTGCATTAAGGTCACTGGCAGAACCGATTGACCCACCATCTTGAATTGTCAGAGAAGCAGCAAAGGTAGGTCTGGCAGTAAAGTTAACCACACCACCAGAAGAAATGCTTAATGCATCCAAGTCACTGGCAGAACCAATAAGACCACCATCCTTGATAACCAAGTCACCAGCAACTTGGAAGTCACCGATTGAACTTAGTGTTGCTTTAGCAGTAGCACTAGAAGCAGCAGTTTCTGATACACCAGTTGTAAATACTAATTTTGTTGCGTTTGCAGATGCACTAAATGTTCCTTCTGCAATTGCATGAATACCAGCAGCGACTGTTGCGCCGTCTGTACCATCTGAGTCACCAGCAGCAAACTCAAGAGAAGCAATCACGTTATTTGCTGTAATAGCATTCTCTTCAGATTTCAGCTGTAATACAATAGGATAGTCATCGCTGCCAGTGGCATGGGTTAATGTTAACCCTACATTATGGACATGAGCCAATGTGATTTCAGAGTTTGCACCAAAAGCAATTACAGAAGCGTCACTTAACATAAACAAATCATCACCAATAACTGCATCTAGGACTACTGACAAACCACCGTCAGTTTGTAGAGAACCATCTGTTGTAGAAGTTGCAGCAGTGGTATCGTCTGTTTTCATGATACCACTGGCAGTTAAGGCAGCAGTTGTTACTGCACCAACAACATCCAAAGTACCCGCCATTGTAACATTAACTGTACCAGTTGGTATTTCAATAACATCTGCGTCAGCGTCATTTTTAATAGTTATGTCATTTGTGCTGCCCTGGCCGGTTAATATCAGGCCTTCTGTTGAGGTATAACCGATTGCAGCATTATCACTAGCCGCAGTGTCTCCATCTGGCTCAAATGTAGCAGCGGTTGCAACTCCTACAATATCCACATTAGTAGTACCAGTAGGTACTGTGAACACAGTAGCATCAGCATCATTCTTCAATGTGATGTCTGATGTTGAGCCTTGCCCGGTGAGTATGAGCCCTTCAGCAGAAGTATAACCAATGGCAGCATTATCACCAGCATCAGTATCACCAGCTGCATTAAGAGTTTTTGCTGATGTAATATCTCCAACAACAGTTACATTAGTAGTACCAGTTGGTATTTCTAGTACATCTGCGTCAGCGTCATTTTTAATAGTTATGTCATTTGTACTGCCTTGCCCAGTTAATATCAGGCCTTCTGTTGAGGTATAACCGATTGCTGCATTGTCTTCAGCAGCAGTGTCACCAGCAGGTTCTACCGTACCAGTAGTTGTAACATTACCCACAACAACCAATCCAGTACTATTGACTGTTGTTCTAAGAGCTCCACCTGTTGTAACCGATAAGTTGTTTTCGGAAGGAAAAAATATACCTGTATTAGTATCACCTGTTCTTGTAATTACAGGATTTGAGATATCACCATTGTCTGCAAATGCTTCGACACCAGATATTGTTGGAGCTATAAGAGTTATAACAGTAGCATCAGCACTAATACCAGAACTTAGTGCAGTACCCGTACCCAAAAGAGTATAGATTTCCTCAAAGTTGTCATTGAGTTTATCACCACCATCTCGAATAGTATCACCTGTACCATCCCCTGCGGTTGTTCCTAAATCTATTGATTGATATGCCATTATTCATTCTTCCTTTATTGTATTTATACTCTAACTCTAGGTGTAACTAGAGTCTCTAACTCTAGGTGCGTCCCATGTGTAACTATAATAATCATCTGTATTGGTTACATCACTAAATTTGTGTATTACATTATTGAATCTAAATACGATTGTACCCTCTTCACTTGGTTTTGCTGCAACTTTAGCTTTAGCAGAAACAAATGATACACTAAGAACTTTTGCAAATACATTAAATCCAGATGGATGAACTGCTTTTTTCAACTCATTCAGATATATATCACCACTAGAGTTTGTCTGAACTTCATATGAAAAATCTTGGTAATAATAAGAATCTTGAATTCTAATCAATTCTTCACTGATCAAATGACTTATACCATTAAACTTCCCAAATTTTTCAGTAGAAGTACCCAAATTAAATGATAACTTTGCAATATCTGCATCAGCAATTGTTGCAGATGCTGTAGCAGTTGTTATTGATGTTGTTCCGTCAGAAAAATCAAATCCTGCATCCTCAAACAATATTTTGTCTGTTGCATCAAGAGAAGTTGCATTCGTTGCATCTAAAGTTAAGTTAGTAAAGGGAACGTCATTTTCGTACAGAAGTGTATTATTAGAATCAGTGGCATCGCTGTTACCGGATGCATCAATCACAGATGTGAAATCTTCTAAGTCAAGATTGTCACCCACATTATCGGCAATTGGCGAGCCTTCGATGACGATATGATCTCCACCACTTTCAAGAAGAATATCACCACCCAGTATCGCAGTTGATATATTGGTTGCCGTTGTGTAATCTTCTGAGGAAATACTGTCGTTCGCATTAACAGCAGTATCTTGGACGATATGATCTATGGCCGCCTCCCGGCCGGGTGTAGCATCTTCAAGAAGAATATCACCAGATGTGTAATCTTCCAAGTCAAGACTGTCACCCGCAATAGTCAGAAATCCGCTACCGTCGAGAACGATATGATCTGAATTCAGATCATCATTACCCGGTGTAGCATCTTCAAGAATAATATCACTACCCAGTGTGTCACTAGTTCCAGCTTCTAAAACAATCAGATCGCTGGGATCATTTGTTCCATTTGCATCTGTGGCATTGAATACAATTTTTTCACCAATGTTTGCAGGCCCGGGAATTCCCTCTTCTAAGAAGAGTTTGTCATTTTCATCTTCACCACTAGAGGTAGTGCCATCCAAGACAAGTGCATCATTAGCATAAATAACTTCAGGAAAATCGCGAGCCGATTCCAAGAAAAGTTTGTCATCTTCATCTTCACTATAAGCGTTGGTACCATCCAAGAGAATTGCATCATTACCTTCAGCCCCCCCGCCATCTGGTGTATCATCTTCTAAAAGGATAAGATGTACAGTTTCATTTTGACCCACGTCTTCAAGAAGAATAGTAGCAACATTATTAGTCTGATTGATAACTAAGTTTTCTTCGTATTCTATGTCAGCATCAAGTTCGATAAAGGTTCCACCCCCGTCTGTAAGGATTGGGGTTGGGGCACTTTCCAATATAAATTTTACCTGCCTTGGTGCAACTGAAAGTTCAGTTGTTCCCGATTCCTGAACGGTCCGCTCGGTGGTTTCACTAGATATGAATCCATTTCCAAGTCCGTCTCCGGTGGGTGTACCATCTTCTAAATCAAAGAAAGATAATCTTTGCTCAGGATGCTCCATAATGAGTTCACCCTCATCATCCTCCAAGAGTATGAAGTCAGTTGTTGCCGCAAGATTGTCTATTAAAAGTCTATCTCCATTCTCATCAACAAGGGTGTCCCCATAGATAAGATCAGCATCTAAAATAAGATTGTCATCAACATAATCATCGTCCACAATAGAGTCTTCAAGACGCATACCCTCGTTGGAAGTTACTCCATTTGATTCATCTTGAACAGCAATCGTATCTTCGATAGAAACCTCTAGAACCTGAGTTGTAGAATCATATGACCGGATGAAACCTGTATGTGATGTTAGTGTATCACCTACAGCAAAAACTCCCGTTATATCTTTTATAATAAAACTTGCGCGGGCTTCTGATGTAGGGGATTCAGTATAACTGAAGCCCGGATTAGTAATATTGATAGAAGAAATTCGCCCAATGTCTGTGGTTGTTGCAAGAACATTTGCACCGTTACCATATCCAGTCCTAACAGTAACACTAGGTAATAATCCATAACCATAACCCGGATCAGTTACCGTTATTTTTGTAATATCTCCATCACCAGACTCTAACACAATTCCCTCATTAGGATAACGGTTTGTGTCTAAAACTTTTGTATTTACTGCCCACTCAGATTGAATTCTGTCACCAAGAACCAATTCAGTGTTAACACCCCCAGAATAATCGTATGACGCAGCATTACCAGACTCACCGTAGATATGATCTGATTGATAGTTAAAGTTCCCACCATAAAGAGTATATGTAGATGTACTATAAGACGCTGCAGCTGAAACTGTTGTTGCAGTTGGTGAATAGAAATTAACACCGGGATACTCAAGGAATTTATATATTCTCACTGCTTTTGCAAGAGAATCAAATGTTAAAACTTCATTATCTGGGAGTGATTGTGGAATGGACAGAACGATAGTTGATTGATCTGTAACAGAGGTAACTGTAACTTTTATACCTTGAGCAATACTATTTGATCGTACAACCATCCCTATAGCAATATCATTCCCAGCATTCCCATCTAGTGTTACTGTTGTTGAGTTGAATGTTTCACCATTAACAGAAGCAGATGATTTTAAAATAGTAGTTTTTGATGCTGCGGAATTTGATAAATATATTGGATAATAGTAACCGGCCGCTCCACTATATATTCTATCAGTTCCAAATACTGCATAGGGTTGTTCTGCAATGAGTGTACCCACTTCAACTTGAAAATTAAATAGTTCTAAGAAAGTGTTTGTACCAGCTTCCTGTATGATAATATCTTTATTGATAACAATATCATCATCGTCATACTCATCAACGATGACACCATTAGTACTAGTAACTACACCCGCCGCTTCATGCACTACTCCATCTTCAGAACTGTTCTCTGCAAAAACTACAATCTCACCTATTTCATAATTCGTTCCTCCAGAATCAATTATAACATCTGAAACTGAACCCCTTTCAACCGTACCAACAACAGCTGAAATATCACCACTACCAATAGCAACAGAATTATCAAGGTCAAGGACATCATCAGCACTGTATAGTATTCCGTCATTTGATATTGATGTGCTTGAAAGTAATTGGTCAATAACAAAATCATATCTTATATCTCCTTTGCCAGATATACCATATGCAGTTTCTCCATTTTCAAAGGTTCCAATCACACTTGAAATTTCAAATTCAATATAAGAAGTGCCACCAGAGAGAGAAAAGGTTGTTGAATTCTCAACAAGAGCAGTTGCTAAGCTACTCTCACCTGTAATTGATTGTCCAATAAGTTCATCTGCATCAATATCATTAGGAGAAGAAACACGGATAATGGTAGGTTTATCCCAATCTGCTGCTGACGGTTTCGTCATATATTGGTTAGGATAGAATATTGTTGCTTCCTCACCCAGAAGGATTTTGATAAAGAGTTTAATACCCTCTTTAGTTCCCTTCTTTTTATACAAGTCACCAATATGTTTTTCTAAATCTCTCTTATTAATTCCATTTGCAATATTAGTAGGAATTCCAGCCATAAAGGATTTGCGAAACTCTTCAATAAAGTCATGAATTGTATTATCAATATCAGCATACGCCAACAGTTGTTGAATATTTTGAACAGGGTTTGCACGATATTTTGTGATAACCCCAGTTGCACCAGAGGTTCCACCTGTTACAATTTCACCAGTTTCAAATAATTGTTGTGAAGATATAAATAATCTTGGTGTTGCATTACCAAGGTCTTCAACAAGAACCTTTGCAGTGGCATAAGATGTACTACCAGTAATAGTCTCACTATCCACAAACTTACCTGTAGAACCAGTACCACTTTCAGTAACAATCAGGGTTCCATCTTCATTAAGAAGATTAGTAGGAGTCTGAACCTCTAAAATGATGTTATCAATACTGACTGTTAATTGAAGTTCAGCAGATTCAAGGAACTGGTAATACGATTTTAGAAATTGAGAAAACTGTGGGTGGTCTTCAGCAATGAAGTCAGGTAGTTGTCCATCAATTTGAGTACTGAGTTTATTCTCTAGTTCTGGGGTCCAAGATAAGTCAAAAGGTGGTGCCATAATTAATAACTCGAAGGGGCTACATAATTACTAGTTGTAACATAATTAGTTGAACCCCCGCCACTACTAACTGCAATCGTATCCCCTCCTGCGGTGATTGTCGTATTAATAAGATCAATTTCAATAATCTGATTTCTCTTACTAACAATATCGACGGATGCTGGTGATGCAGTTATTCTTATTGATGTTGATACATTATCATCAACATTAGATACAGTAGTTATATAAATTGGATTAACTGAAATTAAACCATTTATATAATTTACAGTTCCAGCCAAGAGATCGTAATATGTTCGTGCCCCAGAATCCAAATAATAAATACGAAGATTACCAATACCATCATCATCAAAGAACATCTCGTTTGTATTATCTTGTATATAGAAACCCGTTGATGCAATGATACCACCAGCTGTTGAATTATGGCCAGAGTGTGGGTGGTATAATTGGTTTGCAAAATTGACGGTAAAGGAAAGTGAACCCGACGTACTTGGTGTATGAAGTAAGGAAAGAACTACTGTAGTAATATTATTTAATATAGAAGTATCACTAGCATCAATTAAAGCAGTAAATTGTGAGTGTCTAAAAACAGAGTTGAATACTTTCAGATAATTGTTGTTGTAATTTGTGATAGTACTGGATACAATTGACTGTAGTGATTCTTTATTTTTTGCCGTTGCATTGCTATCAAATTTAAAATTGACACTCATAATCAGATTTAAAATTTCTGGGTCTACGATTACTGGAGTTAGTGAAGCAACGGTATATGGAGCCAACCCTGTAACCAACTGTGCTTTCTGAATCTCATTCAGATTCAATCCGGTTATTGATTTCACACTAATGAATATCTTACCATACTCTGCAATATCTGATATACCAGTAACGCTATTAAATGAACCATCCTCTCCACCCCAAACAGAAACCGCTTGAGTATTTGCAAAGAGTTGTCTAATATAAGTTTTATAATCTTCTGTTGTAACACATCGACCCTGTGACGCATAGTCTAGGGGTGCGTTATATTTTATAGACTCAATAGATTCTGGTTCTGCACCACCGGCCGCCGGAGACACTGTTCTAACATTGACACTGTTAACAGTATCAATTGCAGATGAACTAGTAAAGCCTGCGGCACTATTTGCAGCACCTTTGTTGGTAACAACATAATTCATTATGATAATATTGCCATCCTCTAACGCACTACCTAGAATACCATCACCGAAATATATTTCATACTTACCATCCTCAACTTCTTGTAGGAAATAAACATTTGAGGTAGAGGTTAGTCCAGAAATATCTGTTGCTAGAGTATAGGTTGTTAGTGTAGAATCTGATAAAGAGTTTTGTACCGTAACTGTGAGAGTTGTTGTATCTGCCCTATTATCATTAATAAGAAATCTCTGTTCAACATTCTGAGTGTCAGCAGTGTATCTAGATGAAACATAACTGCCTTCATATATAACTGTGTCATCAAATGCAATACTCGCACCCTGAAGAAATGCGGTAGTATCCTGTATAGTTACGAACTGATAAGATGTATCGCCCACACTAGCGGTGAAGACTGTACCCGCAGGCATAGTTGCACTGGTGTTGGACGTATTCAGAAAAACATTAATAGTTGCTTTTGCAGCTGTAGCAGAACGAGTGGTGTATCCCAAAGTCTTTGCATGTGAAACCACACTCGACCTCAACTGTGAGGAATCAAGAAACATTTCGTTTGCAAGCATGTTCGCATTGAAACCAAGATAGTGAGTGTTGTATGCAAGAACATCTAGGAGAGCACTAAGGCCAGAACCTTCGAAGTCATAGTCCTTGAACTCTGTCTGATTTCGCATAAAGACTTTTAGATTATCTTTAACCTCATCAAAATCAAATTCTGTTACAGTGAGTCTTTTTCTAGTCGCTGCCATTATCGTAATCTCTCTAATAGAACTTCCATACTGACAAGTTCTGTGGGTGCATTAACAACATAAAACTCAATGGATACTTCATATGCGTTGTTGTCAAGATTAGGTTGAGCTCGAACTCCCATGAGTCTAGCCCTTGGTTCAAAGTTCTCAATCACATCTTCGATCTTCATAGTCAGAACATATGCCGTAATCGGTGTCATAGGTTCAAATAGAATATCTCTCACACCAGAACCAATCTCTGGGTGAAAGGGTTTTTCGTAGAAGTTGGTTAGTACAAGATTTCTTACAGACCTCTTGACTGCAACAACGTCAGTAACTTTGGTGATATCCTTTGATCCAATTTTAGGACCAAAGAATAAATCAATATCAGAATACACTTGAGCTGCACGTTCTTCCCCCTGAAATGTACCATCAGTGTATGCGGTCTTTGACATAAGTATTCCTTTTTATTATATTTATACACTCTCTGCTGTGTTTTGTTTCATCATATAAGTATTATTCGACTTCCAAACATCTTTTGCATTAACACGAATGAATCGTTTGTTGGTTTCATTTGGATTTGGGTTAGGAATAGTTACCACGACATTCTTACCCCTTCTAAATGCTTCAGTCTGATTATTTATTCTATCAACATAATTAAACTCAATGTAATCTCTACGGAGTGCCTTAGTAACGGACTTGCTAACGCTACGGCGTTCACCCTTAGATGTTTCTGTTTCTCCTGATTTCTTCTTTCCCATAATATAACTCCTTTATGTATGTTTGTATTTATGTCTTCACTTTTTCGCCGCCCGCAGCATATTTGCCACAGCACCTTCAAGCGCTTGCTCTGGTGGTTTACCTATGGCCGTATAACCTATTTTCGCTTTCACAAGGGCCTTATTAACGATCATGAAGCCCATCTTAGTGATACTGGCCATCGTGACCTGAACTAGGTACTGGCCGCTATCGTGGAGCCCCAGTTGTTGAACCTCAACCTTATAACTACTGTATTTTGCGTCAGCAATTTTTTGTAAGTCTGCCAGTGTGGTGGTTGATTTTCGATCTGATGCTGATTTAATCTTTGCTATCTCTTCCGGGGGTGTCTTCTTCGGCGCAAGCGGTGGTTTTTCTGGCTCCGGTTCGGCTTTGGTTGGAGGCCGCTTTACCGTTGCCACTGTGGGTTGTGCGGTTGGCGGGGTTGGGTAGTCCAGCGTTGAGACTGGCACCGGAGTGTTATTTTTTGCAGGTGTTTTTGAGGGAACATAATCAGGATCATACCTTTCCAGATATGAATAAGTTAATAAAACACACATCCCCTTATATTTGGAATTTAATCTTGCATCACTCATAGGGTTCTTATTATGTCCTACAAATATGTCAGGATCAGAACTAAAAACAGTGCCACCTGATTTTATGTTGCCCGGATGATCAGAAAGTTTAACTGGAGGGTAAAAGTTAAATCGGTTTGGTTGCAAACTGAAAGTAGCCCAATTAGTATTATCATTAAACCCAGTAGTAGGATAATCACCATTAGAGATAAGTAGATCAGCGTGACGACCATATCGATTTCTATAATAAAATCCTTTATTTGCGTCAGTGCTTGCAATATTTTCGTCTAAATTAAATCTTTTGCGTTGTGATCTGTCCCAATATCCTTTATTAACACCTGTGCCGGTATGAAATAGTAAGCTCTTAATTCTAACAGGGTTATGTTTAAGTATTACATATGTTTTGGCATCTATTTCCTTTTTTTCTTCACCGCCCTCGCCGTCGGACTCTACTTCAGTATAGGCGGCTTCTTGAACAACATCAGCAAGGGAAAATGTTTCAGTAATTGTTGCTTTTTTATATGAAAATCCATCGCCTTGTTGTGCCGAGGCATAATTTGTTCTCTCACCCACAGATGTGGGTGGAAAAGCAACACTAGTGGGAGCACCGCCACCAAGTGACACTGTTTTAAATGCACCGGGTAGTGCTATTTGAAATGCAGAAGTATCCTGTGTTGGTGCTATTGAACTTGTAAAAAAAGATGACATCTTGCTCTGCAAAGCAGCATACTGTGTCTCTACTCCAATATTTTGGTTCGCCACAGATGAAGCTTCAGTTACGGCAGCGACAGCTGCTTGTTTTGGTGCAATAGGTTTTTGGGCTGATGGTTCAGCACTCCCTGCCTCTTTCTCAAGATTGGGAACAAGGGCACAAATATTACCACCACCTAATATTGCCGCAGTCGCACTACTAACAAGACTATCTAACTCTAAACCACCAGACTTTATGTCATCACCAAATTCTGTTTTAAT
>Ga0209710_1002606_pt1 | contig 12566 bp, 10 predicted proteins | sample ArcticOcean_MG_C_5_FD_187436 | JGI IMG/M metagenome (GOLD analysis project Ga0209710, IMG submission 187436) | Marine microbial communities from western Arctic Ocean - ArcticOcean_MG_CB4_138 (SPAdes) (version 2) | ecosystem: Environmental > Aquatic > Marine > Oceanic | place: Arctic Ocean...
GCACCACAGTTAATGGGAACAAACGGCATACTGTTACGTGAGGAAAGAGCATGAATATTACGCGCAATAACCTCCTTGCCGGTACCAGATTCTCCCAGTATGAGCACCGATGCATTGGTATCAGATACTTGATCAATCATTTGGTTGATGCCTTCAATCGATGCACTTACACCAATCAGTTGTTGGCATTCCCGATTATGAATGCGTTGTTCACGTCGATTGTGTAATCTCACTTTATCAAGCACACGAGACATGGAATAGTAATCAAATTGGAGGCTAACCCCTGCAAGATAAGGCAGTTGTATTAAGATATCGAGCTCAGATAAGTCGGCTTTTTCAGCCACAAGCACTATTGGGTACTGACATTTATCTTGCTTGTTACGTTGCAGAAAATATTGGGTGATTTCTGCAGATTCGACACTAAAAATGGCAAGGTAGCCGTTTAACTCATCCGATGAAGTGGCAAGTAGTAGTGCAGATGTAATTAAGGTCGCTTTAACTTTCATAAACTCTAAAAGAGTCATGAAAGCATGCCCCCTAGCGTCATCAGTATCGACTACAAGTACCTCATTAGTAACAGGATAACGCAAAAAAACCTCGTTTATTATGTCTGTGGATTTTTTAGGGCTTAAATTCGCCTAGACCTTCAACAATATATTTAGTAAAAAAGAGTGTAGTAGAAGATGTCAAAGATATGTCGAGTATTATAATTCTTATCGAAAATAAATGGAAAAGTGCTGTTGACTCCAACCAGTCGAGCTTTAAGCGGTTGCCTGAATGATATATCGTTAAGCCTATGATTATTAAAAATATGCACCCAAGTGTTATGACTGATGATTCTGGTAGGCCTGAGTTGCCTTTGACGCATGCATAGCCTTTCGTTGTTGAAATTTGATGGTTTGTTTAAAAACAATGAGTTTTTCAACCACTTGTTGGTTCAAATTTTGTAGATGGATCGCTTTAATATGATCAATTTGCTCGACAGACTGACTAAAGGCTTTTTCAATTAATGGTTGTCGTTTCAATTCAAGCAAATCAACCTTTTCAAAATTTTGATTGTCGAGTGCTAACAGGACGTCATCGGTCAGTTCAATGGCTAGAGTCAGTGCTAATTGGTTCGCTGATTTTGACACTGGCATAACCTAACCGATCGCCTGAGCTTCACGCAGTTTTTCAGGCACTTGATCCCAGGCCCCTTTAATCTCCAGCAATAGACGGATAGTCTCATCTATCTTCTTCGGGTCGTTGTTGGTATTGGCTTGACTAAGGAGGAGGATCATATATTCATACAGGTTGTCTAAATTTTGGGATAGCTCGCCACCCTTTTCGTGATCAAGGCAACCGCTGAGAGCACCAATAATAGAAATCGATTTACTAATTAACTCACCTTTAGCTTGTATATTCTTTTGCAGAATGGCGCCTTTAGCTTGAGCCGAACGATCTAATGCCCCCTTTAACAATCGAGTAATGAGCTCATGAGGACTCGCAAAGTTAATCGAACTATTGCTAGCAGACTGGTACTCATTAAGGGCTATTTTTGCTTGACCGTACATATTGAATTCCTATTTAATTTCTTTATTTATCGGCTTTTTTTACCAATTCTTTAAGCCAAATAACGATTAATTATCAGAATTTAATTTAGGCATGTTTTTTAGTTGCGTTGTCAGGAATGAACTGGTGGTTTGAAACCGTGCAACCAAACCGTCTAAAGCAGAAAACTGAGCAATGAGACGGGACTCAATGGATTCAATGCGTAAATTTAAGGTAGCACGTTCATCAGAAATATTGGTTATTGAACTCGTTAACGAACTCTCACGCGCGCTAACAAAGCCTGTTTTGTCTAGAAAACCTTTTAACAAGGTATCCAGAGTATCGGCAATGCCCCTCGAAAAGGATACATTGCCCTGAGGTCCTGTGTTATTGGCATTAATACTTAAATTGAGACCGCTACTATTACCCGTATAGCTTGATAGTGACTGCCCGCTGCCTCGGGCAGACTGATTATCTATTTTACCCACGGTATCTAAACCTGGGGTACCCGCGCCAACCGTCATTCCGAAATCAGCGCCAACATCAGTATCGACCGAAGTAAACTCGATATTAGATACTGAGCCAAAGCGGTTAGATTGAAATTGAAATTGATTGTTTGAATCGTAATTAACGGTAACTGACGCTCCAATTAATTTCAAATTGGCCGAGTCATTAATTTGTGCCTGCAAATGCGCAGCAAGGTCTGCACCACTGGTATAAGTTCCCTGAGCCAAGATAATTGAGCTAACATTTGAGCCATTTACTTTTAACTTAAATTGGTCATTGTTGGCATCTACAACTAAAGATGTGGCGACATTACTCGAATAAGAACCCTGAGTGGCGACCGTGTCGATATTAACTGAGTAGGCCCCTGCTTTTGTTTCACTTGAAGCGCTGCCGTACTGAACATCGTTGTCCGTTGGGCGACCCTCGGCAATAAACAATGATTTGACTAGCGCAGGATCACTCGCAAGCACCTCATCGAGTTTTTTATTATTGATATTGATGGTGCCATCGACATAAGTCGAAATTCCAATATTACTTAAAGAACGAATATCACCCGACAAACCGTCAACCGGACGGCTGAGTGCGTTACGTAACTGATTGGCAATACTGCGAACCGTAAAGTCTCCAATTAATACGCCATTAGAAGTCGAACCCAGGGTAAAGTCAGTGAGTGAATCAATCTGTGTCACTAGGTCATTATAGCCTTGGACAAAGCCAACAATTGACTGTTTCACTTTGGCTTTGTTTTCAGTTACATCTAAACTAACCCGCTTGCCTGTTTCAGCTTTCAAGAGATTTAACGTTACCCCGTCAATGGCACCAGACACTGAGTTTGTATCTCGCGAAATACTTAAACCATTGACTAATAGAGCAGCATCTTTAGCCACCGTCGTTTGAATCGCACTCCCTTGGGCATCACTATTAAAAGCAAAACGAGACAAGCCGATATTATCAATATTATTTCCATCGGCATCACCCGTTACGCTAATTTCCATACTATTTTTAGCGCCTGTATTGTCTGATGTGAGCACCATACGAAAACCCGAACCATCATTAACAATAGAGGCCTGCACGCCATAACGACCATCGTTAATGTAGTCGCGTAATCCCGACAGTGTCGTATTGTTATTGGCAGCACTGACAGCGATAAGTTGCGTCGCCTTAGCGGTATCGGCGGCAAAGCCATACGTGTCGGTCGACGTAGTGCCAAACTTAATGTTCAGGCTACCAGTACCCACAGAATCATTAATTGAACTGAAACCAGCATCAGCGCTGGTGGCCAGTGCATGCGCACCTGCCAGTGATGTTACCTCAACCGAATATTGACTAATGTCGGCTGTATTAGTGACAGTGGCGCTAAATAAAGTGACGTCAGACTGAGTGGCTGACTTGGTGTCAAACGTGCTCGGTGACTTCAAGCCAATCAAACTATTTTGGAATAAGGCGAGGGAACTTCGCAGAACGCCAAAAGCTGACAATTCTGTCGTCAAACGCTGTTCTTTTAGGTTTAACCGACTTTCAGCCGGCGCACGCTCGGCTGCCACCAAGCTATCGACAATACCACCCAGATCTAATCCAGAGCCAACACCTAATGAACTGATACTTGCCATATTTATAACCCCACTATTACTGCCATGCTCAGTTAGCCAGACAATCCAGCTAAACAATATCAACATCTAAACCATGGTTGTCTTGATACAAACATGCAGTTATCGAGCCAACTCATCGCGTGTCTATTGACTAAACCCTCTTTTTTAAACAATTAACAACGCAACTGACTTGTTATTAGCCTGACACTGGTTGCTATAAAAACTGAGCTTGTTTGTTTAATTTCGAACAAATACCACGACAGGAAAAAACTTAAAGTACCGGCTTAAATGTGGTCAGAAAACAATAGTCCTTGTGGTAATCCGCCGTTGGCATCTGTGCTCTCTTTGATGCGATTAACCATATCCAACGCTTGTTCGGTTGGAATTTGTCTAATGACACTTCCAGACTTTGAGTCTAATACTTTTATCACCGTCCGGTTAGAGTCAGCGTCAATACTGAATGATAGGTCGCGTTGGATATTTTGCATGGAATGGTTAATAAAATTAACCGAATCTTCCAGGCCCTCAGCCGTTGTGACAGACGCTACGGATAGGTTGGTTTGAATTGGCACTGTTTCAGTTGGTCCAATTTTTGACTGAGGAAAAACAATCCTCGTTTTAACAGGTGAGTTTTGATCACCAGTCAATGCTTTAATGTCTCCACCCCGAGTCCCAGTGGCCAAGGTGGCATCAGTGATACTTATAATACTGTTAGTCATGTTAATCCTTAACAATTGTTTAAATGACTAACCCCCCAAGGGGGGGGTAGTCTATCCTTGGCAACATCGCTATTTTACTGGAGCAGTGCTAATACGCTTTGAGGCGCTGCGTTAGCTTGCGACAACATCGCAACGCCCGCTTGTTGTAAAATTTGTACTCGAGTTAACTCGGCTGTTTCAACCGCGAAGTCAGTATCACGAATTCGGCTTCGAGCCGATGAAAGATTTTCGACATTAGACGCTAAGTTTGCAATTGTAGAGTTAAAGCGGCTTTGTAGTGCACCTAACTCGGCTCGAGTACCGTTAATGGTCTCCAACGCAGCATCAACTGAGGCAATCGCTGCGTTTGCACCTGCCGCTGTAGCCACCGTGGTATTCGCCATCGTTGTGCCTGTCGTTACTGCTGCTGTAATAGCGGCAGTAAAACCGGCACTGGCTGGAACGGTACCAGCTATAACCAAATCATTGCCAGCGCTAACAACTGAAACTGTGCCACGTAGAGTTTCAGTGATGCCTGCACCACCTGCCAAGCCCTCGGCGGCGAGGGCATCTGCACCTGTTTCAACCAGTAAAATATTGCTTGCATCGTCTTTGGTGATGGTTAAATTAGCGCCTGTATAAGTTGCTGTATAGCCTGTGAGCGCACTTATTGCGGCAGCCACTTCACCACCAGTGATTGTGCCATCTGCAGCACCTGTAGAAAGGTCTATCGCATCACCATCGATAGTTAAACCATAGTCTGGTGCGGCAACTCCCGTCCCAACTGAACTATTAAACACGGTAGTCGAAGTATTGGTTGCAGTGGCAGTCACCGAACTAGAGGTTGCACTAATAGCCGTTGCAATTAATGAAGCATCGGCAGCCACAGCTCCTACATCGTTGCCATTAATAATTAAATCACCAGCAACCAATGCTGTAGTGACTGCACTGCCTGTTATTGTGGCATCAGTTGTTTGACCAATATCGGCTGTTCGTGAACTCTTAATGGCGGCCACGTTGATTGTTTCACCGGCGTTTGCACCCACTTGAAATGCCCGTGAAGTAAAAGTGCCATCTAATATTTTATTACCGTTAAACGAAGTGGTTGACGCTATGCGATCCAGCTCTGAAGTTAATTGCGTGACTTCTGAGTTGAGTGCTGCCCGATCCGTGTCACTATTGGTGGCATTTGCGGACTGCACGGCGAGCTCTCGAATCCGCTGTAAGATATTGGTTGATTCTGACATTCCACCTTCTGCAGTTTGTGCCAAAGAAATACCGTCGTTTGCATTTCGCATGGCCTGATTCATTCCCCGAATTTGGCCGGTCATTCTTTCTGATATAGCCATACCAGCCGCATCATCTTTGGCACTGTTAATGCGTAAGCCTGATGACAAACGTTGCAAAGATGTCTGCAATGCACCCTGGGACTGATTGAGCGAACGCTGCGTGTTGAGTGACGATACATTCGTATTTACATATTGAGCCATGTTATTCTCCTGACGTTTTCTTGCCAATTTGCGTTATCGTAAAAACGCGATTTTAATAAATTTCAGGCTTAGTCAGCGCTTCAATTGCTCTGAATTGCCTGGTCAATGGGGTTAACGGCCGTGATACGAGAAGCTTTAGGAGAAAGTTGAATGAATCGTCCATTATGAATGATTTGCTGGTTACTCAACGGCTGTATGAACCCTTGCCCTACGCGACTGAGTCGGTTTTTTTAAATAAAGATCGGGCTATATTGAAACTAATATTACTCGCAAGCAACCCGTGTTTGTAGCCCATTAATCACTATTGTGTGGTGCAAGCTGTCTGGCTTTAAAGGTTGGTTATAACCTAATACCCATGCCAACCCTAGTCATTCGCGTGCAGAACGAGCGTAGCCTAATAACGCCAATAATTACCGTAGATAGTTAAATAATGAGGAGCTGGTAATCCGTGAGAAAACAGCCTGAGCGGCTTCAAGGGTGGCTTGTTCTAGTGTGAGCTGACTGATGGCCTCTGCCAGGTCGGTATCTCGTAGCGTCGATAACATGGCTTGGGTGACAAAAATGTCGGCTTCATTGGCCTCTTTCTGGCTCTCTAAGGCATTTAACCGGCCACCTATTGAGGTTCTTACTTCAAGTACCTTATTGAAGAAGTTATCAAGGTCTTCTAAAAACATAGCGTAGTTTTCAGTTCGCTGTGCAGTGCTATCAGACTTATCGAGGGTATCCGCCAAGGTTTGAATCGACTCAAATGGGTCTTTAAATTGCCCTGAACTGGTCGTAAACACATCGCCACCAGTCGTTAACGTTGGCCCAACGGGTGAACCAGTAATAGAGAAGCGTACTCCACCCACATCGATACTGTCGCCAGGTTCGTAGGTTGCACCAGTAACATCGTTCGCTGGCGTTGCGGAGTCTATGACATTGTATTCTGTGGCTGAAGTGAAGGTTATCGTTATATTGCTCGGTACATACGTTGCGGCATTAAATACTTGAGCGGGTGAGATCACGCCAGATCCCGAATTACCAGTAGCGGCGGATTCGTTTAAAGCCATTTGGCTGGGTATTTCGAGGAATATCTCACTGCCTGAGTTATCCACTTGTACCTGTCGTGATTCGCTAATTTGTAACGAGCGAGTCCCCTGATCACCCTGATAGGTAACATGCTCTATAGAGCCCGTTTTACTCGCTGAGAATGGCTCAGCTCGGCTTTGATAACCGGCAAATAAGTAGTCACCACTGGCGTCTTTTGTGTTGGCTAATCCAATTAATTCATCTAGGCGTTGTTTAACTTCAACACTGATAACATCTCTATCGCCTTGGCCAATGGCTCCGGTATGGGCTTGAATAGATAGTTCTTTTAAACGGAAGCTGACATTCTCAACAGAGATTAGGATCGTTTCTTGAAGTTTCAACCGATTTTCGGCGATAGAAATATTTTGTTGGTACTGCTTTTGCCTCTGAATGGTTTGGTCCAAACCGAGTACTTTCGAGGCGGCCACGGGGTCATCCGAAGGGTTAATTAATCGAACACCAGTAGATATTTGTTGTTGCAATTTAACCAACTTACTCTGTTGCTGGCCAAAGGCTTCAATGCCTTGAAGATAAAACTGAGTGGTTGGAACCCGCATGATTACCTCGTGCTCTGAAGGAGTGTATCGAACATATTTTGTACTGCACTAATAACTTGTGCCGCGGCTTGATAGGCTTGCTGAAAACGAATAAGATCAGCGGCTTCTTCATCTAGATTAACGCCTACAACTGCAGCGTTTCGGCTAACCGCTTGGTCGAGTAGCAGTGCATGTGCCTCGCTTGAAACGTTAGCTGCCTGAGTTTGAGATCCAACAAATCCCACAAACGTGCCGTAGTCACCCTGAAAGCTGGTCGTGCCTCCATTGAGTATTAGTTGGTTTTGCAGATTGGCCAATTTCAGTGCATTACGGTTATCACCAATACCACCTAGGTTTGATTGCACATCAAACTGATCGCCCGCAGCAGGCACTCCATTTAAAGTCACTTGCCAACCATTGGCTTCAATTTGCATTTCTTCCGAATAAGGAATAGCAGTTGATGCGGCATAGGTAACGCCACCGGTTTGCACTGCTGCATCAGATATAAAGGAGGTTGCCGAAGTAAAGCTAAAGTTCACGGACGGTATTGATGTTCCAGTCAACAATTCTGTTGAATCTTTAACCGTTCCAGTACTGATGTTCGCGTCACCCAAATTACTCAAAGAATGACTGGTCCTGATTGGAGCCGCAGCCGCAATCAACCTTGGATCGGTCTGCACAACATTAAGTGACTCGGCACCAGCCAGTGTTGGCTTCAGGGTAAAGTAATCGCCCATATTCGCTGTACCACTAATATTCAGTGTTATACCTTCGAATACCGACCCATGCGTGACGGTTGCTGTAGTGCCTGTGTCAGAGGTGATTGTCCAGTTGGTCCCATTATAAATAAGGTTATAATCGTTGGCGGTCAACGCACCAATATCTGTGATTTGACCGGTCACTTGGCCTGAGCCTGTGTTGCTAGTGGCGTTGAATATTTGGGGTTCTGTATAGCTAAAAAGATCTTGTCCAAGGTTACCATTTAAGTCCATGCCTTCGTGCATCTGTGAGTTGACCGCTTCTGCTACGCCAATAGCGGTTCGTCCGAGTGAATTTCTGGCTGTTGTCAATAGGGCTGACTTAAAATTGAGTAACCCACCGAGTTCCCCTCCTTGTAAATGGGCACTCAAATCAAATTCTCCGACGGTGCCATTGTAGACAATAGCGTCTTGCTCAGGATCACTGGCGTTGGGCTGGACTGACAACGTATTAATCGTGGTGCCATTAAGCATTGATTGTCCATTACCAATGAATATTGACATACTGTTATCCGCGCTATAAACCACAGAAATATCGACCTTTTCCGCTAGTTGTGTGAGCAATCCATCTCGTCTGTCAAGTAGGTCACCCGAGTGTTGAGTGGCACTGCTCGATCCGTTGATTTGTTGTATCGATGCATTAAAATTACTAATCGCCGATACAATGGCGTTAATTTCGTCTACTACTGCACCAATCTCCGTTCTTGTGTTATCCGCTAACTGTTCGAAACGATTACCAATATTATGAAACCGTTCGGACAATGATTGCGCACTACTCACCATAGCCGATCGTGCTGTACTCGAAGAGGGATCATCGGCAACATCTTGGATTGAACTAAATAAATCATGTAAAGCCGGTGATATGCCACCTTGAGGGTCTGCTAAAACATCATCAATATGGCCAGCCAGTTCAGCGAACTTGGTTAAGCGAGAATGTACTGTTGTGACATCGCGCACTTCGGTGGATAGGAACTGATCATAAGAACGCTGTATCGATTCGACATGCGCACCCGTCCCCATAAATGAATTGCCCATTGAGGTAGGCGTGTTAGCATTAATTTCAACCGATTGCCGACTAAAACCCTCGGTGTTGACGTTTGCGATATTATGACTCGTAGTCGCCAAGGCACGTTGAAACGACAGCAACCCTGAGACAGCCGTATTGAGCATATCAGCCATGATTAATCTCCTGTTCCTGATGCAGTTCTGAATTCAGACTGTCTATCGAAACACTGAGGGTTTGCCCCTGCATAATGTTGATAATTTTGTCCGCATATTGCGGGTCTGTCGCATAACCACCGTGCTGAAGTTCTTTCAAATAATGTGCATCATTACCCTGGTGATCAAGCGCATTTTGGTATCGTGGGCTGGCCTGAATAAATTGGACATAGTCATCGAGTGCTTCAGGAATTGATTCGTAGGTTCGAAAATGCGCCATTTCAGTATGCATCACACCCTCTCGAAACTCGAGCGTTGGCTTAATTAACGTTGGGCCATTCCATTGACCACCCGCTTTAATACCAAATAAATTAAACGCTTGCTGCCCATCAGGAAATCGCATGCTGTGTTTACCCCAACCCGTTTCCAAAGCTGATTGCGACACGAGTGCCTGCACACTGATACCAATGGCATTGGCGGCCTTTTCGGCATGTGGCCACAAGTCCTTAACAAAATCATTCGGGTTATGCCAACGCTGCTCAGAGCCAACTTGTTGAGCCAAGATGGCATCCAACTCGCTCGCTGGTAGGTCATCGGTTTTAAATTGATGCACTTTAACGGCTGGATTTTGTGCTTTATAGGCATCAGTTTGAAACAGGCTTGGTAGCAGAGTAGGCATCATTGGAATGGTCGTTAGATCAGAAGGCAAAGGCTCTTTTGATTCTAATGGGTAGGCTACTGTTTTATTTACTTGGGATAAATTTAATTGAGGGTGATCCACTTTGGAAGCACGCACTTCAGCAGAATTCGCTTCAAGCTGATCCAAATCAGGACGATTAACCAAAGCCATATGAACTGTTGGCGACCTTGTCCCCAGAGGCAATAAATTGCCACCTTTGCCGGATATTAGTGTCAGCGGGTCTTGCGCTGAATGATCCTTAGCAGTGCCATCAGCACTGACTTGATCGCCACCAGGCAAGTGCTGTAATAGCACTTTAGCAATACCCAAACCCCCTTGTTTGGATAGGCTTAATGCCAGTTGTTTGTCATACATTTCTTGATAAAAGTCGACCGTTGAGCTCTGGCTTGATTCATTAACCGAGGTTGCAGACCGCATAGAAGCTAGCATTTGCTGCACAAATAAACTTTCAAATTGCTGTGCAACCGCTTTTGTGGTCTCACTAGACTGATTTCTGGCACCCAGTTTCATTTCGGAATACTGGTTCTGGTTCAGATAAAAATCAGTGGGTGACGAGACGCTCATTGGTGAACTCCAAGATGATAAATAATCATATGACTAGATCAATATAACGATCAGATTACTATTAGCTCTGCACTTAACGCGCCAACTTGCTTTAAGGATTCTAAAATAGCCACTAAGTCACCTGGTGAGGCCCCTACCTGATTAACCGCACGCACAATTTCACTCAGGGTTACGCCCTCTGGAAAGCGAAACATTCGGCTGTCTTCCTCTTCTACTTGAATATCCGTGTCAATTTTGAGTGCCGTAACACCATTGCTCAAAGGTTGTGGCTGACTAACCTCTTGTGAGTTGGTAATAGTCACTGTTAAGTCACCATGCGATACGGCTGCTGAGTAAACCTTGACGTGATTACCGATCACGACCGTACCCGAACGCGAATTAATAATAATTTTGGCTGCAGCCTCACCCGGCTGAAATTCTAGGTTTTCGATGAACGATACAAAACCCACCCGTTGAGAAACATTTTGAGGAGCATTGATAGCCACTGTAACGCTATCTTGTGCAAATGCATTATTCGGTCCCAAAACATGATTAATGGTATCGGCTAAACGTTTAGCCGTTGTAAAGTCGGGCCGCTTTAGGTGCAACACAATATTATCGCCACTGGCAAACGGGTTGGCTATTTCACGTTCGATACTGGCGCCATTGGGAATGCGCCCAACACTCGGAATATTAATTTTAAGTGATGATCCATCTGCACCTTCAACCCCTAAGCCACCCACAATCAAATTGCCTTGAGCCATTGCGTAAATATTGCCATCAACACCTTTTAAGGGTGACATTAACAAGCTGCCCCCGCGCAAACTTTTGGCGCTACCCAATGAGGACACGGTAATGTCGATCGTTTGTCCAATTTTTGCAAACGCAGGCAGATTGGCATGAATCGCAACTGCGGCAATATTTTTGACTTGTGGATTAACATTAGCCGGTAAAGTAATACCATATTGGCCCAGCATGCTCTTTAAACTTTGTACCGTAAAAGCCGTTTTATCTCCCGAACCATCCAAACCGACGACGAGGCCATAACCCACCAATTGGTTATTTCTAACCCCTTTTATTGATGTAATATCTTTAATTCGTTCAGCCAAAGCAATGCCTTGGGTGGTAACCAAAATGAGAAATATGAATAGTTTGAAAATTTTCATGAGTGCCGCCTGATAATGGATATAAGTCTCGCCTTCAGTGTATATTTTTACAATATTCACTGAAGGCCAAAAAGCTTATAGTGGAAATGATGGGCTATCGAATAATCGACTTAACCAACCTTTGGTGTTGGAGTCGTCAATGGCGCCACCACCGCCATAAAAAATTCGGGCGTTCGCTAGCTTTCTGGACTGAACCATATTATTCGCACTGACATCTTGCGGCCTTACTAGGCCAGACAATCGAATATATTCCGCCCCTTGATTCAAGCCAATTATTTTTTCACCCCGGACCGACAATGTGCCGTTGGATAAAATATCAGCAACGGTGACAGTAATTTCACCCGATAGGCTATTGCTTTGTGCGCTATCACCACTGCCCGTAAAATCGGTTTCGGCCTTTGCCGAGTTGGTCAAAAATTGATCATCCTTAAATGTTGGAATTACCCCTAAAATAGAATCGACAACTGTTCCGATTTCGCTATTTTTAGATGTATTGGTTGCGGCTGATTTAGATGCGTTAGTCGACTCTGAAAGATTAATACTGAGTAGATCCCCAATTCGGAATGCCTTGCTATCTTCGAACAGTCGAACCGATCGACCCTGCTGAAATATAGAACCATTGGGTAACGGCTGAAAGGCCACAGAATTTAAATCAACTGGCGCATAATCAGGATCAGATTGGACCGCACGCTGTGGAGTTGCACATGCATTTAACAGCATTATTATTAATATCAGTCCCACTATTTTTATCGATGGGTTCATCACATCACCTAAACGTTGTTATTTAGGAACTGCATCATACCGTCTGCTGTTGAAATGA
>Ga0209710_1002608_pt1 | contig 12559 bp, 7 predicted proteins | sample ArcticOcean_MG_C_5_FD_187436 | JGI IMG/M metagenome (GOLD analysis project Ga0209710, IMG submission 187436) | Marine microbial communities from western Arctic Ocean - ArcticOcean_MG_CB4_138 (SPAdes) (version 2) | ecosystem: Environmental > Aquatic > Marine > Oceanic | place: Arctic Ocean: Canada...
CAGGACGGCGAGAGAGCTCAACACGCATCACTTTTAAAGACGACGAGTGCTGGATAGTTCTTTGCCCTTTGATTAATTAATTATTATACATATATATAGTATAAGTTTATTGTACTGGTATAGTACACATTTGTACGCACTATATAGTATATATAAGTTTATTACTATTATATAAAAGAATATGCCCGTTGCTACTGCAATGACACGATTGATTCATAAAATCTTTATCATAACAGTGATGATCATCACGCAAACATTTCGCTCGCAAGATTACGTAGAAGAACCAACGACGTTATTCGCCGCAGAAGCACAACAGAACTTTGGAATGAATAAGCGCGATAATAGTAAGGAAATATTCAGGGCCAGGAAAGAGGACGTGAAAGCGATCGAGTGCGAGGTTTGTGAGAAAATAGCAAAAATCGCTCACGAAAAAGGCGAAGAGTTCAGAAAGGAAGACCAAGCGCTAGGAATGAACGAGAAACCGAAACTGGAGACGGATTTCATTGAAGAAATGGAGACACTGTGTAACGAGTACGACGATAAGACCTTATGGGCAGTACAAACGGATTTGAAGGTTAATTTCATGAATAGGTTAGTCTTGAAAGATATGGGTTCGGACGTTTACTCGAAGTGCGAGGAGACTTGTAAGACTTTATTAAAAGCGTGCGAGGAGATCATGGAGGGAAAAGATACTGACTTGGCCGAGAATTTGTTCAAGAATCGATTGAAAACTGCTAAAGCCGTGCAAGAATGGTTATGTAAGGAAGAGACGGACGCTTGCGAACGGAAAGCGAAGCCAGTGAAGAAGACGAGGAAGCCTACTGCCGAGTTCGTGAAGAAAGAGAAGAAAGATATTGATACGGAGAGGATGATGGGGAAGTTGAAGAATATGCCAGGCATGCCCGGGATGCAAATGTTCAACAGGGATGATATGATGAATGGGGCAATGGGCGGTATGGGTGGCGGAGACGATTACGACGACGACGAGGATTATGGAGCGGGTATGGGTGGAATGGGCGGTATGGGTGGAATGCCCGGTATGGGAGGAGATTACGGCGATTATGGCGATATGGCAGGCACGGGAGATTACGGCGACGGCGAAGCTGAAACTAGTGCTTTCAATTCAGAAGCAGAAGATGATTCTCTCGGCGAAGATGGTTCTCTCGACGAAGATGAAGGAGAAAAAGCAAAGCCTGTTTTCGCCGAAGAAAAGAAAGGCTCTGCTTCAGGCGGTTGGTTTGATCGCTTTAAGAAGAAAAAAACGACGGAACTTTAATAAAATATATACTCACAGTATATTGTTCTCTTTTATCTCCTCTTTATTGATCGACGATATCCTTCAAAGCGCGAGCTACGAAATAAAGTCGCTCGACCGAAAAGGAAATTTAAAGAAGAGCGATTCGCGACTTTATTTCGTAGCTTTCGCTTTGACGGATATTTTAAATAGAGATTAAATATATAATATTAATTATAAGTATATCTTCAGTATATTTTGTGTGAGTACCTAAATTTGTATTATTCGTGCATATGATGCTGAGCTCCACCGCCTTGTTCAAAATCTCTTATACGCTCTTCTTCTAGCTCGCGCGCCCGCGCTTCGTCGTCAAAGTTTCTTTGGTAACCAACGAAATCGCACCTACGCGAGGGTTTCGCTAGAACACTGTTCGTCTTTGCTAACGTCGGCCACCATTTCCCGCGAGTTTCACCGTGGCCCAACTGCCCCCAGTCGCCTCTGCCCCACTGATAAAGTTTTAACTCGTCCGTATTTTTCTCTTTTCCAGGAAACCAGGTTTCAGCCGTGATGTCCGCATCGCAATCCGTCTCTTTTAAAACCGTTTGATTGGAAACTATAGCAGCAGAGTGATGTTCTCCAGCCGATACGGAGATAATATTCATCTTTTTATCGTGAAATCTCCACACGCGACTAAACGTTGATCGATTTTTTACGTCTCCCAAGCCGAGTTGGCCGTACGAGTTTGACCCAGCTGCGAAAACTGCACCGCACGCGGTGAGAACTAACGAGTGATTACCACCGCACGCAATTTGTGCAATTCTACAGTTTGTGTTACCGCCGAGTTGGTTGGCAGTTACACACGCGCACGCTCGAATCCTGTGCATTAATGTTGTTCCATCTTGCTTACGCACGTGGTGTTTAATATGAACTCGTACAGGCGAGAGGTGATCGATTCGATCGCTGTTGATTCCTAAAGCGCCGTATCGGTTAGAACCACTGACGTATAATTTACCAGATTGCGTTAAAAACATCGTATGTTCTTTACCGCACGATACTTTCGTGACTGAATCAGAGCCGTTCAAGACATCATTCGAGGCCAAATTTTCTTCGCAAAGAGACTCTACTAAGCACGGCCACGGCACGCCCGTATGCCATCCCGCAGAGACGGCAAACCGTAAATCACCTAATCCGAGCTGCCCTTTTCTGCAATCGCCCCACGACCATACTCTTCCATCATCCGTGACACATACGGAATGTTGCCCGCCAGCTGCGATGTTGATGACCCGCATCCCTCGCAAAGCGTCGCATCGGGTCATTGGCCCGCCGTCGTGGAAGTATCCTAACCCCAATTGACCATGTCTTCCACGCCCACAGGAAAATAACTCGCCTTCCTCTGTGATCGCAAGCGTATGATTCGATCCGCACGCAACTTTCGTGATGATTTTATTCGTCATCCCATTCAAATATCGAACTCGTTTCGGAAACGCAACTTCAATTGGCGTGTTTTGATGTCCCAACTCGCCCGAAGACGCTAAACCCCACGTCACGAGTTTGCCATCTTTCGTGAGCGCCGCGCAATGCGAGCTTCCAGCCGAAACTTGCACGAAACTGTCAGATGTCGTTTTAAACCAACCACCGTCGTAATTCTTACTGTCTTCTACTTTTGCTTCTTCGTCTTCTTCATCTTCGTCTGCTTGGAACGATGACTCTAACTCTGACTCTGGCACGTCGACATGGTTGAACGAAGCCGATTCTTCGTATCCGCCACTTCCGAGCTGACCATGGAATCCTCTTCCGCATGTTTGTATTCTAGTATAACGCGATGCTCTGTGTTCATCATTTGATGATTTGTCAAAAATGTCTCCCAATTTAACTGTATGGAACGACCCTAGCGATACGAGACTGGACGTTCGTTCCGCTCTCTCCATGACGTCTTTAAAGCGTAACATTGAAATTGCAGAATCTTGCGGTTTCACTTTGCAACTCCCAACCGTTGCCCTTTTTCTATCATTATTGTTATTATTCGGATTGTTTTTAGTATTAGACACCTCTGCCGCCACTACGCCATTGTCGTCATCATCTTTAGCATTGTCCTTATTATTATTATTATTATTATTATTCGCGCCAATAAGCGCGAAATCGTCAAACCCGCATTCTCCGTCCCTCGAAGCTAGAATAAACCTCGCGACTCTGTCGCAAATCCCAGAGAGCTTGAAATATTTCGAACTCGCTTGTAAACTCGCTAAAGCTGGTGCATCTAATTTCAACAAAATTGCTTCTACGAGCTCGTTCGGTAACGAGTCGAATTCCCCTCTCGAATCTGACTCGATCGATTTTCTCCTTCGCTTCACCGACGCGGCAGTTCGCAAGTGCTTATTATTGTTTATGTTATTAATGTTATTGTTATAAGTAACCATCGATAATCTACGCTTACCACCTCCATTATTATTATTCGTAGTATTACTTACTTGCATAGTAGGAGTAATCTGTTGTTGTTGTTGTTGTTGTTGTTGTTGTTGTTGTTGTTGCGTATTTGCGCCTACGCTATTCGTAATCAAATTACCGCTTTCGATATCTTGACCATCAGTACAGGAAGAATCGCGACGGTTGAACGCCCCTAATCTCGATTGTGTATTATTATTAGGAGATGTCAACGTCATGTTATTAGTACTATTAGTGCAATTAGTACACTTTTGAGACTTGGAAGGGGACATGTTCTCAATTATATACATATATATATATATATATGTACGTTATTATTTCAATCAATAGTAAATAATAACAGTTCGTTATTGAAGAAGAGATTCCAATTCGTTCGTTCGTCCCCTTTATTATTATTATTAGTATTATTATTAAACACACTCTCTCTCTGTCACTATTAACGATGATAATAATATATCAGATTAATAGTAACGATAATCACTAACCTACCCTCTCTCTCTCTCTCTCCCTTTTGTTTTAGTCTGTATGATTAATTAATTAATAAGTTCCGAGAGAGAAAAGTGTGGTTGTTTTTTATGATTTCGAGCAAAAAGTTATTGTTCAGAATTTTGGTGCTTCCCCTCTCCCAAATCAGTTCAATAATAATAACTGCTGTGGTTTATTTCGAATATTAATTGAATTTTTCAACGGCCGCGCGCTTTTAACAGTGATGATCGTCATGATCGTGATCATCATCATCATCATCATCATCATCGTGCTTGAAATGTCAATATTAATATTAATATATTGATATATTAAAAGTGGTTTAGTGTCTAAAATGTCTCACGCCAGTGGTAACTAAAGCGACTCCGTACTTATCGCAACAATCGATAGCATCTTGATCACGCATGGACCCACCAGGATGCGCAATCGCTTTAACGCCGGCTTGACACGCTTTCTCGACCGAGTCGCCCCAGGCGAACGGGAAAAAGGCGTCAGAGGCTAAGACAGAGCCTTCAACGTCATCGCCGGCTTTCTCGAGCGCGATGCGAACTGAATTCACTCTGTTTGGTTGACCAGAACCCATACCTAAAAGTCTACCCTTTTTCGCGACCGTAATCGCGTTCGATTTCACGTGCTTTACTGCTACCCAAGCGAACTTCAATGCGTCTAATTGCTCTAAAGTCGGTTTCGTTTTCGAAACCGAAGTGAATTCAATGTCTTCGGGGACTAGCGAGTCTGGATTTTGCGATAACCATCCACCACCGACTTGCCTGAGACCCATTGGCGCGTCAGCCGTTCTCGGCTTTGTTTCTAAAATTCTTAAAGCTTTTGATTTTCCTTTTAAGATTTCCAAGCCTTTTTCGGTATACGAAGGCGCGATTATGATTTCGTAAAACATTCTTTGTTCGTTATCAGTCGGTGAACGGAATTCGCGAATTTCTCGAGCCATGTCTTCATCTACAGTGCAATTAAATGCGACGATACCTCCAAAAGCTGAGATCGGATCAGCTCTCACGGCTAACCTATACGCTTCTAACAAATCTCCATTCGTCGCTGATTCCGAGGCAATACCACACGGGTTCGTATGTTTAACGATTACGCACGTTCGATCTGTTGATGGGTAATCACACGCGCATGAATACGCAGCCTCGGCATCTAAATAGTTATTATAGGACATTTCTTTACCGTGATGGACGATCGATCGCGCTACGCCTGTTCCACTGGCTTCGGCTAAGGAAGAGTCCGAATACACGGCGGCGGGTTGGTGCGGGTTTTCCCCATATCGTAATTCGTTCAACAATTTCATTGAAACCGTCTTCTCTGGTGCCGGCTTCCCGTGACCGATCGAATCCTCTTGCCATAAATATTCAGCCACTGAAGCGTCGTATGAAGCGCAATGTTGAAACGCTTTCCAGGCTAATAATTTCTTAAAATCCTTATCGTTAGTATGAGTGTTCGAATCTTTCAATTTCAATAAAAGCTCGCTGTAATCGTTCGGATCGACGCAAACGGAAACAAATGGATGATTCTTCGCCGCCGCCCTAATCATCGCCGGCCCACCAATATCTATATTCTCCACGCACTCTTCGAATTTTTTCCCTTGCAAAACCGTTTCTCTAAACGGGTATAGGTTCACTATAACGACATCGATGGTCCCGATTGAATGTTCTCCAATCGCTCGCATGTGCTTCTCAGAATCTCTCTTAGCGAGAATCCCCCCATGTATGGATGGATGTAAAGTCTTCACTCTGCCGTCTAACATCTCCGGGAACTTCGTGATTTCGTCCACTTGCGTACATTCGATCCCGTTTTCTTTGATATGTTTCCATGAACCACCGGTGGAAACGAGTTCGAATCCGATTTCGGTTAACCCTTTCGCGAGCTCGATTAAATTCGTTTTATCGGATACCGATATTAACGCCCTCGGTTTAGTTTGACTGCTATTATTATTACTATTATTATTAGATCGTGCGTGAACAAAAATCTGCTGTCGTTGCTGTTTTAGTCGTCGTCGTCCTATCACGATGCTCGTTGCCCTCTTAGTACGTAAACCATCATCGCCGTTGTTGTTCCTGTTTCCAACAGAACGAGTGAACGAGTAGGAGTAGGGCGTTGATGAAATCATTTGCGCAGCACTACTCATCATCATCACAATCCAATCTGATGGATAATAAATAGAGATTAAAATCGATAGTGGTAGGAAAAAAAAGGAGGATCAGGATCGCGAGGAGATTTCGATGTTTATTATTTATTATCCAGATTGCACGAGCGAGAGAGAGAGAGAGACAGTATGCGCCGAGCGATAGTTGAAAAGAAAGAAAGGCGGCTTCCGTTGAATTAATTGTGAGGAAGATATTTTTGTTGGCATCGTCTTCAAAATTCAAATTTTCAAATATTCAAATATTTTTGAAATTCTCATTCATCATTGAAATTGGTCGACAACACGTATATTAATATATATATAGACAATAATAGTAATAATAATAATGCAACCCAGTATATTATACTGAATGCTATATATTCAGTTCGATCTTTCTACAATACGCGGACTTAAGGAGGAGATGAAGAAGTAGCGGACATCAACAACTGAGTGCAAGCGACTTTGAGTGCATGCGACATTGGTACCAAACGCACGCGCTTGCCAACTGGGACGGCGTAATCGGTTTCGGAGTTGAACAAAGTCGTCGTCGTCGTAGTAGTAGTAGTAGCGCAAATGAAATCTTGCTCTCGCTCTTTCGTTTTTGTGACCGACACAGTCGTCGTCATCATGCTCTTTTTTTCTTTACGGCCAGTAGCGAAACAGAACGATTCGAAGAGCTTTTGCGAAGCCGATAAAGATTCTTTCTTACCAGCGTTTCCTTCTTTCGGAGGTTTAATTTGTAACGTATCGAGGAAGATCCAAAATTTATCTCTGCGCTCTTTCTTTTCCTCTTCAGTCATCATCGTTTGATGCTGCTGCTGTTGTTGTTGTTGTTGTTGTTGTTGTTCTTGATTTAGATGTTGCAAAGGCGAAGGTTTACCAACTAGAACAACGTCGTTAGCGATATCTATAGAAAACGTCCTCGGTCTCTTCTTCGAGGGCAATGTTTTCGCGGCTGATGAAGTTATCCTCCTCGCCGTTGGAGACAATAGTTTATTTGCTTCTTCGACCGCGGCGACTGCTTTAGCGATCGTTGTATCACTTTTTTTCTCATTCAAAGGCGTTTGAAGAACTAACTTTTTCTTCGCCGCGTTCGTTGCCCCGATTGGCGTTTGTATTTTCTTCCCCTGCAGTTGTTGCGTTTTGTCGCCACGTTCTTTCGCTAATAAAAGCTTCTTCTCCGCAGTAGACATTTTAACATCAACAACAACTTTCTTGTTCTTTTTAGTATGGGTACTATTCTTTGGTGCTGAAACCTTCGCGTCGAGTTCAAACGCGACTGGCGTTATTTGCTCGCTTTTCTGCGCGCGTTTCTGAGGCGCAGTTTTCGGCTCTTCCGTCGTTGCAATACTATCTTCTTCATCAAAAGCTTCTTGATGCTTCTTTAGACCTCCTCCTGCTCCTCGCTTTTTCATCACGGGCGTTCTCTTCTTGGTCGTTCTCTTTGTCGTTGTTGTTGGTAACAATACCTCCGCCGCTGGTGACACTTTCTCTTCTTTTTCTTCTTGTGCCCTTGTTGCTTCTGCTGCTGCTTTTTTTTCTTCATCTCGCGCTTGTTTGCTATTCTTGCAACCTCCTTTCTTTGATGTTGTTGTTAATGTTGTTAAAGCCGCGACTACTTTTTCTGCAGCTTGCTGAGCAACAACGACAACGGCAGTACTCTGCTTCTTAGTATTACTATTGTTCTTCTCGTTCGTCTTCGTAATTAACGCTGACGAACTGACGCCTAAGGACGATTTCTTGTTCTTCTTATTATTATTATTATTACTATTCTTCGCATTAGCAGATATATCTTTCTTTGGCACTTTATTCTCTTTATCGTTAATAGTAGCCACTGTGGCGGCAGCTTTCTTTTCGCTCTTCATCGTAGCCTTTGTTTGTTTGTTACTTTTGTTACTTTGTTGCTCGCGCGTCGGAAGTTGTTCTTCGATCTTCATCCCACCAGCTTTCCTCACTGAAGTTAAAACCTCCGAGAAATCTCTCAAAGCGCTAGGCCCAGGCGCGTGTCTAGAAACTAATGGATCCCACGCCCAAGGCGCTAACGAAGCGAGTTCTTTCTGCTGTCTCGACATAGGCGGAAGACGAACTTTCTTTAGTGAAAGTTTGTTGTTATTTTTTAAATAATCTTCATCTTCATCTTCGTTGGAGGATTCACTGTCACTGCTACTATCGTCATCGTTGTCATAAACATCAGCAGGTACGAAATCTATCGTCGATTCTTGTAATGCGAGAGCTAACTGTTGACGTTCGGTTAAGTAACGCCGTGGTTGTTGTTTTAGTGGTTGCGTAGACATCTATATCTTATTATTTGGACGTTGTTCTGATGAAGAATATTATTATTATTTTTAAAAAAGGAAGAAACTGTACGTAATAACGATACAGATAATACACCAGAAAACGTTAAAGGAACCGAGTTTCAAAGTGAGTCGAAAGTTTCCTCTTAATGCTATGTATGTTACTATGTCGTAGTATGTGAAGATAATAGTTTATTCTGATTTTCGTTTTTGCTTTGTTTTGTTCATTTTTTGAATTTTTCGCATCATCATGCAGGTGTGTGTGTGTGTGCTGTGGCTGTGGGTATAATTAAAAATATTTTGTAGTTTGTTTGTTTATATTGAAAAAACAAGTTTAGTCTCTCTCTCATCTTCTGTTATGTATAATATTAATATATATATATATATATATTAATATATCATAATTCATTCTCTAATAAAATATAGAATATGCGCGCGAGCGATCTTTCGTCTTCTTTCGTTTGAAAAGGGACAAAGATCGCGCGCTCGCGCGCAAGATTCGAAAATCACGCATTCGAATATTTACTTTGGCTTATACGCAGCTTTCGCTTTTTCGTAACGAGCTTTATCGGCATCAGCCTTCTTTTGGTACGGCGCCTTCTCCGAGTCCGACATCGCTCTCCACATGACGCCGAGTTCCTTACCGATCTCCGTGACCTTCATATCCGGGTTCTTCGCGACGACTTTGCTTCTTTGGTCGCCCATGAAGAAGAAGTACGCAGAGAGGTTTCTCTTTGGCGCATTCGGGTCTTTCACCTTCTTCTCTTTCTTCGCTGGAGCGGCGGCCTTCTTCGATGGCGTCTTCTTCTTCGTTGCTGGTGATTTGGCGACCATTTTTATTATTATTAAACTATGAACATGAACATGAACAGAAAAGAAAGAGAGTTTAAAAAGTGAATAGGTCAGTCATCAGCACACAGAACACTGGTTTTATTTGAAAATTATATTTTTGAAAATTATTTGAAATCTTTTTTGAACGCTCTCTCAATCGCGCGCGAGTTCTTTCTTGTAATCATATCACGTAAGATCTATGCGCTCAATTAAACCAGCATAAATTAATTAGAAAGCATCATCCGTAGATATCGTTTTCGTTCTTCCAAGCGCTCTCGCGTGATTACTCGTAAGTGTGGTAATCAAAGAAAACGTGATTTCAAATTTCGAAATTTCTTTCCGTTGGTGTAATTTGAAAGGGCACTTGAACAACACAGAAAACGAGAGAGAACTAAGAAAACACACTAGGAACGATCGAGATTTTGAGCATTCGAAATCTCGTTAAAAGAACGCGGAAGAACAGACAAAAATCGATCGCAAACGCTCGTACGCTTCGAGAGAACGATCGAGTAAACACATTCAGCTATCGATTAAGCTTATTAAAATTAAATAATATCATTTATATTGCGTACCTTTTTTTATTTCTAATGACGAATTCTTCTCTTTTTGCACCATTGATGAATTCTCTCTTTCAAAGCTTCGAAATATCAAAAAAAAGGGGAAATTACAGACTGATGAAAGGGAAAGATCTCGTCCATCTAAGAAGTGCTGCTGCCCTCAAAAATCACAGTAGTAGGCCAGAATAAGCAGGACCTAGTATGACTGCTGCGTGTGATAGTATTCAGACACAAACGAACTCACACATCAGTACGCTTGACAGAGACGACCCAAAACACGTTCTCTGCTTCGTACAGTTTTACGACCATCGCCATAGCTTAAGAAGAAGAAGAAGAAGAATTAATTCGTTCATTCATTCATTCATTCATTCATTAATTAATTAATAATGGCACCGAACTCGAGGAGGAAGAAACCGGAGATAATAGAGAAGAATCAATTACGGATTGAGAAAATACAGACGAAGAAGAGACAGAGGAGGGAAGAGAATGAACATAAACGACTGAGCAGAAACGAGACGAATGAGAAGGTGGATAAAAATGAGGACGATGTCGCCGAAGAAGAAGGAGAGGAAGAAGAAGACGATAATGAAAAACGAAATAACAATAATGTTACTAAGCAACAACAACAACAACAACAACAACAACAATGCGTACAAGCGGAACCGATCATGTGCGCGAGAAAGGACGGGATGTACTTTCTTTTAGCCTATGGTACAAAAGTTGCCGCGTTTTCGATCGATAAAGATCGCACCGGGTGGTTCTTAACGACGAAAGATGACGCGTCGACCGGCGACGAGAGCGGCGGCTTCAAGTTGAGGAAAATCGAGAAAGAGCAAGCGAAAGAGGCGACTTTGGAAGATGACGATGATGAAGTGACAATAATTAAAGACGCGACTGATAAGATTAGAACTATGGCGTTTTCGGATTGTGGGGAATACTTTGCAGTCGCCGGGGACGATAAGCGCGTGAGAATATACGCTCTCGTGAAGAAGAAGAAAACGGAAGAACAGCTGAGGAAGGAAGAGGAGAAGAAACTGAAACCGAACTATGAACTTCTTTTGCCATATATGTATCAAGAGTGCTTATATTACGCAGCTCCACTGAACGTGCGCGTGGCGAACAAGAAAGTCACTTCGGTAGCGTTTACTTCTGATTCTAAACACGTCGTTTATGGCGATAAATATGGCGACGTGAGAGTGTGCGAAGTTTTGCCTCCACCACAAGCGGAAAAACAACAACAACAAGAAGAGGAGCATACAGAGAATAATAATAATAATAATAATAATAATACAAGTAATAATAGAAAGAAAACAAAAAACGGCGATAACGACGTCGATGGTGACGCCGAAACCGGAGTGTTCGATACTTTACTCCTAGGACATACGGGGACCATTATTACGAGCATATGTGTTACGAAACCAAACGCTGATAAGGGTGTCGAGGAATTTGTGTGCACTGCAGACCGCGAAGGTAAAATTAGAGTGACGAGAATGCCACCGGCCAATCTTCGTTCTTCAATCGAAGGCTCTGGATTTGATATTCAATCGTTTTGTTTTGGTCACGTTGGATTCGTCTCACAAATACGCTACGCTTTTGCAGATACAATTGTCTCTGGAGGCGGTGATGGAACGGTGCGAGTGTGGAACTGTCTCACAGGACAGCAAATTGCACAAACCGTTCAAGTTTCAAGTAGTCCGATTAAAGACATTTGTGTGCTTGTAGTTAACGATCGAGACAAATCGTTAGTCGTCATGTCCATTCACGAAGATTCAACCGTTTATGAAACGCATTTGATTTTAATGAGCAGTCAGGAAACAACGAGCAAATTAGTCAATCGAAGACATGGTGATAGGTTAACGGTGGATGCTGTGTGTGGCGTTGGTATCGATACTTGTCGTGATAGTCGCTTTGAGGTTTACGCTACTGTACAAGAGGAAAACGGTAAAATGATTGCGAAAGCGTTATATCATTATCCTCAGGATGTTTTGAGTGAGCTCAACGTGTCAGTTGTTGAAGAAAAAGCGAACGTTGAAGGTATTAGAGCGAGCAAATTCTTTGAAAATCAATATTAGTTCAGGGGAACCTTTTAAATTTCGTAAAATCTGGCGCTCGTTTCTCCATGAACGACCTTCTTCCTTCACTCCCTTCTTCTGATTGATAAAACAACATCGTCGCCGAGCCTCCTAAATCTTGGATCCCGGCTTGTCCATCTTCAGCCGCGTTCAAGGCATTTTTTGTCAATCTAATCGCCGTCGGCGAGTTTCTTAAAATCTCTCTGCACCACGTTTGCGTCTCCATTTCTAAATCTTTCAATGGAACTACGCAATTGACTAATCCCATTTGCATTGCTTCGTTTGCGTCGTACATTCTGGCTAAAAACCACATCTCTCTCGCTTTCTTTTGCCCAATCAATCGAGCCATGTGCGTCGAACCGTAGCCGGCATCGAAAGACCCAACTTTCGGGCCAGTTTGACCAAAAATTGCGTTATCCGCAGCGATCGTTAAATCACAAATCATGTGTAAAATATGCCCTCCACCTACGCAATAGCCAGCGACTGACGCTATTACTGGTTTTGGC
>Ga0209710_1002610_pt1 | contig 12548 bp, 5 predicted proteins | sample ArcticOcean_MG_C_5_FD_187436 | JGI IMG/M metagenome (GOLD analysis project Ga0209710, IMG submission 187436) | Marine microbial communities from western Arctic Ocean - ArcticOcean_MG_CB4_138 (SPAdes) (version 2) | ecosystem: Environmental > Aquatic > Marine > Oceanic | place: Arctic Ocean: Canada...
ATGATGATATGGAAGAAACAGGATTGAGATTGTCTCTTTATCACCAATTGGCTAATTTTTTTTTGCTAGGCAAATTCACTCATTCAGGTGTTGAAATTAGCAAACGGATTTGTAGAGTTCTACTAGTTGAATCGGGCGCAACAAAGCCTGAAACAATAATGGCGCATGTTCGTCTTTCAGGGTTTTACGCTCAGTGGGATGGACAAAATACAGAAACTGAAATCAACCAACAACATTTATTCTATAATAATAAAGTAGGTGTGAGACACCATAGAGCATATGCATCATTTGATCAAAGTTCTAGTTCTTGTGCACCTATTATTTTTCGTTATGGCTTAAAATTAATATGGGATAACCTTGGTTTTAAAAGTCCTTTAGTACCTAAGTTACTTGCAAGCCCGTCTATTATGCTTCCCACTATTGGAAATTTGAATATTAGGGATGATAAGAAAATCTTAATGAATGTTTCTGACCTCTTGATTAAAGTGTCACAAAGTTTAACTGAAGATAAAGGTAGATATCATCCTTCTACTTTAGAAGTAAACTTAAGTTTAGCAAATAGACTTTATTCAGAATTAAAACTCACAAATGCTCAGTCAGTAATTGATGAAGTTTATAACAACTTGTTTAATTTATTAGGACTAAATGATCTAAGAACAATTAAAGCACTTGAAACTAAAGGAAATGTTGAGTTTGAATTAGGAGATTTCATCGCAGCTAAAATTAGTTTTAAAACATTGATTGAAAATACTGAAAAAAAATATTCTAATCCATCAATTGTTAATGAATGGTTTTCTAGGTTAGCAATAATTGAAATGGCATTTAATAATTTTGAATTTGCAGAAACCTTATGTAACAACGGTTTGATATATTTTGATAACAATCAATCAAATTATTCCTATTCTATCTCTGATGACAGAGTTTATATTTTAATTAGATCAATTTTGAATGGAATTAAAAATGGTTTTCCAATTCCTACTATGTCAGATGAAGCTTCCGATTTAGAATTAGAGAACATCATAAAGTTTTATTCTGACAGAGGCTTTTACGAGATCTGCCTTTTTTATCTTTATCGCCAAAAAATAGTTCCATCTAATAAAATTACTGAAATATTGAAACTAATAAGAACAATTAAATTGCATCAATACTTCTCAATTAATTTTAATTTTCTCCTCTCTTGTCTGTCACCAAAACAAGAAAGAATTTTTCGAATGCGTTATAGATTAGGTATGAATACAACACATAGCTTAGACGAGATATCTATTCAATTTGAAGAACATCCTGAACAAATTAAAGGTTATATTTTAGATGGATTAGAGAATATTAGGATATAAAAACCAAAACTTATTTCTACTAATTTTATTCAACTTGAAAAAATATCATTTTTAAACATTTTTTGTTGTTATGTTTGATAGTTTATTAACTAATTAACTTTGGTAAATATAATTAATATTATTAGTTATTATATTTAAATATTAATAATTTTATTCACTTGTTAACATACTATTTTTTATGTATTTTTTTAAAATATTAAAATGAGTATAAATTTAAATTAATTTTTGGTTAATTAATATGGTAAATAAAAAATATAATCATGATTATGAGAATAAATTGTTAGATCATGCAAATAATTTTGTGAGTGAATTAGAAAAAAACTATTTAAATTTTTCAAAAGAATATGATGATAAAGTAAACAAATTATTGCAAACAGAATTATCTAAATTTAAAGACTTTACTGGTGTGCATTATAATTATTTAGAACAATTGTATTTTAATAAAAAATTTGAAAATTTAAACATAAGTTCATCTTTTCCACACATTATTGCTTTTGGTTATTTTAAAACTTCAATTGGATCTTCTAAGAAAAATATATTAAATTTGCTTGATTTTCCACTTGGAAATATATCTTTAATTGCAAATCACGTTGATGATATATCTTTTTTACAAGAGTTTATTATTCAATCAGTAACAGCTGTTATACAAAATTTAAATTCTAATTTAATTAAAATAAGGGGTGTTAGCTTTAAAGACTTTGGTTTTTCATTAACTTCTTTAACAAGTTTTTCTGAAAAATTTTTACCAAAAATAATTATAGATAATCATAACTTTGAACTTCTATGTGATGAGCTGGAAACAAGAATAATAGAGGTTAGAAAAAAATGTCTAAGTAGTTATGACAATCTGTTTGAATTCAATAAAGATAATCCAGATAAAGCTGAGCCCTTTTACTTTGTTTTTTGTACAATCGATGAAGATTTTGAAGATGAATTAAAGGAAAGATTATTAAAATTTCTAGACTCTGAATCAATTGGCAAAGCTGGTATTTTCTTTTATGTTGTGGGTTTGGAAAATCAATTAATTGGTAATTCGTATGATTTAACTATTCTTATAAACTCAAAAAATAAAAGTTCTAACAAATATATTTTAGATTTTATTTCACCAAATTCTAACCTAACATATTTAAAAGAACTAAAAGTAGAAAGTGATTTATTACCAAAAAAATTATTCTCCTCCTTAGTTAACTATCTAAATAATAAAAAAGATTTAATTGAATTAGATCCATTTATTGAAAAAGAAATATTTTGGTTTAAACAAAATTCATCTGAAGGTATTAAAGTTCCAATTGGTCACGCTGCTAGCGATAATATAGAATTAATTATAGGGCATGATACCACAAATTATAATGTTTTAATTGGAGGCGGAGTTGGAAGCGGTAAATCTGTATTATTGCATAATATAATATTGGGAATTGCTACTAGATATGATGTAAATGAATGTTTGTTTTTACTATTGGATTATAAAGAAGGAACTGAGTTTCTACCATATCAATTTTTGCCTCATTCTCATGTTTTATCTACTGAAAGTGATCCTTTCTTTGGTTTAAAAACTCTGGAATACGTTAATGAAGAAATCAAAAAAAGAGGAACTATTTTTAAACAAGTTGGGGTAAGTAATATAACTGATTTTAGATCTCAATCAAAAGATCAAATGCCACGTTGGGTTATTATTATAGATGAATTCCAAAGAATGTTTCAAGACACTTCTATAAGCTCTAAGGTTGAGAGATTATTTGATGATTTAAATAGAAGAGGAAGGGCTTTTGGTATTCATTTTATATTAGCTACTCAGAGTATATATGATTTAAACATGACACCCGCGACATTATCTCAGTTATCTGTTAGAATTTGTTTAAAAATTTCTGAGATGGATGCAAGCAAAATTCTTCATGTTGATAATTTAATTCCTTCGACATTTGATAGACCAGGAATGTGTATTTACAATAATAATAATGGTTTGTTAGATTCAAATTCACAAATGCAAGTTCCTTTTATACCATCTTCAAAAATAAAAAATATTATATCTCAATTATCTAATAAAAATAAAATACAATCTGTTAATCATATATCCAAAGGGCAAGAATACTTAGTGTTTAATAATAAAAATGCTTCTTTAAATTCTTCGTCATCTGTAAGTATTGGTTGTTCACAAGATGTCCAGAAAACTTATTATAATTTAGATTTAAATCCGCAAATATCTTCACCTATTTTGGTGTCTGGAAATGATAAAGAAAAAGTTAAATTAGTTTTCAAATCTTTTGTTCGTGAATATTTGTTAAAAAACAAAGATTTGAACATAGTTTGTTTGGATTTTCATCCACTTAATATGGATGATTTAACAAGTTCTTTTGCAGAAAAAAATAAAATATATAAATTTCAAGAATCTGAAGAAATATTTATAAAAAATTTAAAGAAAATTAAATCTAATTTTTCTAAATCAAAAAAAAATAATATTCTATTAATAGTTGGTTTGGATGATTCATTATCAATTAAAGAAAATAAAGTAGATGAATTTGGCACTCAATCTGATAATCAAATTAAGAATTTGTTATTAGAATTAATGAAAAAAAGATTAGAATTAAATATTTTACCAATTGTTTTTTTAAGAAAAATATCAAATTTTATTTCAATTTTTGAATCCTCAGTTTATGAAAATTCAATATCTAATGATGTTTTTACGAGGCGTATATTTATGGATACACCTCAAGAGTTCCATTATGAATATGGAAATCTTAATGATTTTAAAGTTTTCTTTCAAGATATAGATAAATCTACACAAGATATTTTAACAATTTTTGAATAGGAGTTTTTATGGTTAAATTTAATATTAGACCTGCTGAGTTACAAACTATGATAAGTAAATTAGGCACTTTCCAAAATAGTATGAACAGCCTTAGCAATTCAATGAGATCAACTGCATCAAGCTTAGGAGCATCATGGAAAGATCCTCAATATCATTCTTTTATTGCTGCAATAGATGGTATGTCTAAATCGATGAGAGGAAACGCTGAAAGTATGGAAGCAATGAGAAAAAATCTTACAGTTTTGAAAAGAAATCTCGAAAGATCAGAGCAGGAATATAGAAAGTTAAATCCTTGATTGCAAATCGTTATAATCAACTTTTAAATAATTTTAAAAAAATTAAACTAACTGCTAATAATAATAAAAAATCATTAGAAAATATTGCTAATTTAAAAAAAGAGTTTTTAAAAATTAAAGACTTCAGAAAGTCTTCAAGTAATAACAAAGATAAGTTATTTAACGAAATAAATATAAAAATAAATTATCAAGTTATTGAAAATGAATTAAATCATTTAAGAGATATTTTTTTAAAAGATAATTTATTTGATAAAAATGAAGTTAATATTTCAATTGAAACTTTTAATAATATTTTTAATATAACTGATAATTTATATTTAATAAAAGAAGTTTTTAATAAAAAATCATTAATATTTGATGTTTTAAATTTAAGGCTAAAAAAAACAATCCCAGTTTTTTCTGATTTATTTATAAATGAATTGAATAAAATTTTAAATAATCAAAATGTTAAAATTATTAATAGTGAATTATTAGAATTTAAAAATAATTTACATAAACATACCACTTTATTTATAGAAAAACATAAGCAGTTAATCGATAAAAATAAAGTTGATATTAATATACTAATTTTAAATAATGATTATGTATCCAATCGATTAGCTAATCAAAATATTAAAAATATATATGATTATCTAAAATTTACTAATATTGAAATAAGTGATCTTTTCAAAAATTTTTATGATTTACTTGATAAATATGATAATCACGGCATTTCCGCATCAAATGAAATTAATCAACTTTTAACAAAAAAAATCAATGAATTAGATTTTGATAATGATATTATTTTAAAAGATATAGAAGCTATTTTAATCCTTGCCAAAGAGAAATTTGATGCCGCTACTGAAGTTGAACTAGCTAAAAAGAAAGCTGAAAAAGAAACAAAAAAAACAGCTCAAGAAGAAGAAAAAGCAAAGCAAGCAGCAATAAGAGAAGCTAAAAAGTTAGCATTAGAGAAAGCCAAAAAAGAAGCTGATGAAAAAATAATTAAAGATCAAAACGAAAAAGAAAGAAAATCTAGAAACTCTACTATCTTAGGTTATTTTAGTATTTTTATTGGAGTAATCTTGTGTAGCTGGGGATTGTGGGAATTAGGTTCTTATCTTTGGGATAATTATTCAACTGAAATAAAATGGATTACTGTAATTTTAATAGTAGGGTTTATTGCCCTGCTTTATTTTGGAGATGCTAAGTGGTTAAGTTTTCTTGTTGCACTTGTTTCTTTATCTCTTTGGTTGTATTTTAGTAATGATGAAAAGCCTTTATCTACTGAGCCAAATATAGTTCCACAAACAATCAATCAAAATCAGAATAATGTAGATAAAAAAAATATAACTCCTAACTCCAATCAAACCAAAAAAAATCTTGCTGAAACTTTAAAGTCTTTTTCTAATTACAAACTTTGTTCTACTGCAACAATTAAAACACGTATGAAGGAAGAATATCAATGGGATTATAGAAGTGATTATTCTAAAAAAGCTGTATTTGAAGCTAAAAGTCGTGGGTTAGATTGTGGAGTTGTACCTGCGAATAAAGTTATTCCTCCTATTATTTCTAAACAAATTAAACAAAGAAAAGCTGATTTCAAAGAAATTAAAAAAGGATTAAATATTTGTCCAAAATCTGGATATAAAGATAATTGTTTAGGACACTTAACTGATAATAATGGTAAATATGAGGGTAATTTTAAAAATAATAAAAAACATGGAACAGGTTCCTATATATGGAAAAATGGTGATAAATACAATGGTCTTTTTAAAAATGACTTTAAAACTTCAGGCACCTATACCTCTAAAAATGGGACTACTTTTTCAGGTAAATTTTTAAATGAAAAGTTTCACAAAGGTAGACAGCTTTATGTAGGTAAATGGACAGGGGAACAATATTTAGGTGATTTTAAAAACTGGAAAAGACATGGAAAAGGCACCTATTTTTGGAAAAGTGGTAGTAAATATATTGGTGAATGGAAAAATGGTAACAGAAATGGAGAAGGAGTTTTTACATGGAAAACTGGAGATAAATACGAAGGAGAATACAAAGATAATAAAAGACATGGAACTGGAACTTATACATACAAAAATGGAAAAATTGAAAAAGGTACGTGGGAAAATAATAAATTTATGTATGGTGAAGCTGATAAAATTAATTAGAAAACAAATTTGTATTTAATTAATATTATATATTCATAATATAAGTATCTATATCATGACTTTGCTTTATAGAAAATTATCACTATGACTATTAGTTATTTTTTAAATTCATAATATTAGATATGTAAACAGTATCGTCATTTAAATTTTTAAATGATCTCCCAAAATAACTTATAGTAAACTTTATTTTAATTTGATCAAAATCAGTATCAAATGATAAAATTAAGTTTTTGAATTGTTCTGCAACTTCACATTGGTTGACAGTCCTACAATTTCTTAAATTACTCATATTTTTAGCGTCAAATTTAAAATTATTAGTTTTTTTCATTTCAGGTGTTAACAATTCAATAATATTACTACCACTTGCATCCATTACCTCTATTTTTTTGATCATATTAATTTTTGCACTGGGTTTATAAATTGGTATAATATCTTGAATTGATAATTGAACGTTTTTGTTATTTTGATTGTGTTTTAAATCAATTATATTCATTTTTAGTAAGTTAGGTTTTTTTATAAACGTTGGGCATAAATTAATATTTTCAGATAATCTCTCAATATTTTCATTGTCAATCCACTTTACATCAAATTTAAGCTCTCCTTTATACAACCATGAGGCACAAATATGTTGGAATTTTTGATCTTGGGGCAGGTCACTTATATATGGAAAAAATAAATTATTAGGAAATAATTCTTTGCTGAAAGGGATGGTTTTAAAATATCCATAATATTTTTTAAACTTTAAAGAAGTATTGTTATTATTAAAATCGTTCCATTCGGATAAATTATTATTACTTATTTTCATAAGTTTTTTATAGTCACCAGTTGCCCTTATACGAATTTGATATTTATCGTTTGAATTTATCCCTAATTCATCAAGTAGCATAGGAGAGAAATTAACTTGTCCAGTTCCTATATTTGGAGAACCTTGTGTATAAAAAAATAATGGTGCTTTTTTATAATTATTGTATGTCTCCCAATTAGTTTTTTCATAAGAGTTTTTAACTTTTTGAAATTCATTATCAGCGCGTACAGGATCGATATAATATCTTGCTCTATCCAAACTAGAATCCATAAACATTTTTTCTAAATCAGTTTGAAGCATATATCTTGTTAAGTTAAAAGATTGATTACTTGAGTGTTTTACGATTTCTGGAACAGCTGGTAGAAAAAGAGGTTTATTTGATAACCAAAACTTTAAATCTTTTGAACTAGGTTTAGTTACTAGTAATTTAGCATAAGAATTTGATATTTTTTTCGAAGGTGAAATAAAATTATCAATGATATTTACTAAATTTTCTTCTCCATATTTTTGTCTTAAAATAGAAACAAAATCAATAATTGGTTCAGCTGCAATAAAATCAAATTTAAATAATTCTTTATATTGATCTATACCACGATCAATTTCTCCACGTTGAGTAAGCATTCTTGCATTATGATAGTATTCTGACGGAACAGAAGGCTGAGTAACAAGACCACCAGTCTTTGCTAGAGATTTTACACCTTCTGCCATATCAGATATAGTTGATTTAATATCTTTAATGCCATCAGATGTTTCTTTTGTGATTTCTTTAATACTTTCAACAGTTTTATCTGTTTTTTTATTTAATGCTTTGATTTCTTTAGTATCATTTTTGATTTCAGCAGTATCCTTTTTTGTTCCACTTACAAAATAAAAAGTTGTACCAAGTCCAATTAATAATAATATAACTCCTGCTATTATAAATTGTGTCTGTTTTTTAACTTGTTTTGTAGTGGTTTTAATATCTGATGTATCTTTAGAAATGATACCTAATTTGTTTTCAACAGAAGAACGAAATTCAGCTATATCATCTTTAACATCTGCAATATCTTCTTTAAGGTTTGTAAAATAATTATTAAGTTCTTCATTTGATACATCAATAAATTGTGAAGGGTTTACATCTGTTTCACCATTGTCAAAGGCGTCTTGAAGTGGTGATATAAGTTCTTCATAATACAAATCGATAAGTGAAAGCTGTGTGTTAGAAATATTTTTATTATGAGCAAGTGTATTCCTTGATCTTCTAATATCTTCTAAAAAATTTTGTATTGTTTTACGTTTATCTCTAAGAAAATTTAAAAAAGAAGTTTCAATATAAAGTTTGGAGTAATTTGTAAATTCTTGTTTGTTTACATACAAACTAGCTAGTTCACTAAAGGTAGTGCCAGATAAAATATCACCCTGATCACTTGATTGTTTCCATTTACTTACAATTTCTGAATTTAGTAATGAATTAAGTTCTTTTTCTAATGTTTCCTGTGATCCAAATCTTTCATTAATTACATTTCTTATTATTAATTCTAATGCTCTTATTTGCTTTCTACCTACGTCATCATTAATGGTAGATTTTATTTTGCTTGGTATTTCAACATTAATTCCATTAGAATTTATTGTTTCAATCCAAGATATAAAACGTAGTGCAGAAATTTCTGCATTTCTTATATTATTTTCACCAGTGTCACTTTTAATATCAATGCGTCTTCCTATATCGCGAAGACTAGCTTCAAAAAATGGTAATTCATTGTCTTTCAATGCAAGAATTTTTAATATTCCAGGTGATCCAATTTGAGCTTTAATACGATTATATTGATCAACACCAGATTTTGCTGAATCTATATTAACGTTCTTGTTTCCTATTAAATTTATTAATGAATTAAGAGTTTTTATTGCTACATTAAGAATAATATTCATTTTTATTTTAACCTTAGTTAACCTGTTAATATAAAGTATTAACTCTATAATTAATTTTTGTAAATTTAATTTTCTACAGATAATAAATCAATTAATGATTTCAAACAGATCGTAAGAAAAATTTAATTATATTAAAATAATGTTTTGAGATTAAAGAAATAATAAATCTATAAAATTTTCTGATGAGGTTAATTTACTTACCAAAAATAATATGGAATTATAATAAGTTACCATTAGTGATTTATTTGAAGAATTAGGTTTATCACGTTATAGAGAAACTCTTTCAAATTTTCCTCTAGAAGACTTTGTTGAATTTACAGATGATGATTTAAAGGAATTAGGCGTTTCAACACCTCATCGTAAAAACCTTCTTCATGCAATAGGCTTGTTCAATGTAAATCCTTCTTTATCAGATCAAGTATCAATAAATCTTGAACCCAATATATCATCATATATATGAAAAATATTGTTTTTTAAGATTTAAAAATTATAAATTAATTTAATTTGATATTAAATCTTTTTTGCATTTGTTCAATTGATGATTGAGGAACATCATGAACTGATATACCATTATGTCTATTTTCCAGAACCATGGATACGAATTTAACATTTAACTTTTTAGCTAAATTTTGATATTCTAATACTTCTTCTTCGCTCGTCATAGTATTGCTTACTATAACTGAATTACCTTTTTGTAGTTCTTTTTTTACATTATTAAAACAGTTTTGATGTGCTTTTTTAATTAATGAATGATCAAATTTATTATTATTAAAATTTTCAAAATACTGATCTGCTTCATAAAATTTTAAATCAAATAATTTAGCCAATGTAGTTTTTCCAGAACCAGGAAGACCTCTTATTGCATAGAGCGTTATTTCATTATTGTTATTCATATTACTATATATTTTTATATTATAATTTTTAATTATTAATTTAATAATTTATCTACTTCATTTGTATCAATTTTTATATTTTTAAACTCTGAAACAAAAGCTTTTTGGAATTTGTCTTTAAAAAAATCATTTTTAATTTCTCCAAATTCTTTTAAAAGAGCAAATAGTTTTAATGATAATTTATTATATGTGTTTTGGTCTCTCTCATATTTAGTAATTTCCAATAAATCTGCATATGACGTAAAAACTTGAAGTTGACTACCTTCATCAAGCTTATTGTCTAACATATTTATATTATCTTCAAAAAAGTTTTTTGAAACTTCTAAATCAGATTTTTTTATATTATCATTTTTATAAATATTAAAGTGTACTTGTCCTAAAAGGTTTCTGGACATAATTGAACCAAAAACATCTTTAATTTCTAAATTTATTTTAAGCCAATTATTTGCATTAGTTAAAGTTTCATCAGAAAACAATTTATTAGAGACTAATAGTCTTGTTAAAGAACCATATGACCTTGCTAATCCTGGCTTATCACTTAATTGCGTTTTTATTAAAATTGATTCATAAATTAATTCTTTTGATTTTATGTCATCTGGAAATATATTACCATAACTTGTGTAAATTCTTGCTTTTACGCCTTTAGTATCACTGTCATAGTCATTATTCAGATCATTAATGCATTTTAATAATATATCTTTCCCTTTATTCTTATCATTATAATAATAAATTTGTAAAAGAGCTTTGTAATGATTTATGTCATTGTAAAGCCACTTTGGGAGGTCTGTTTTTTTTTCAACATTTTTGATAAATGAATTTAACTTATCATATTCTCTAAAATTATATAACGTTCGCATTATGGGATAAATTAACTTATTTTTAGAATTATCAAATTCTAGCCAATCATCTAAAAAATCATATTTAAAATCTTTTGGTTTAGAGTTTCCTTCATAGAATAATTGTTCAAGGTTTATGTAATGTCTTTCTATAATTATTTTATTTAACAAAGATTCTTTTTTAAATGAATTGTAGTTTTTTATATAATTAAGACATTTGTTAATTATAATATTAGCTTTTTCAAATTGACTTAAAATACATAAATTTGAAATTAATTCTAATCCTGATAAAATAATTTCTTCCGTATAATTAGCTCCACTTTTTTCAAGTAAATTAAATATTCTTTCAATTTCATTGTTAAATTCATTTTTGTATTTCTTGAGACTTATAGCCGCACTATAGCAAAATGTTCTTTGTATGAGCGGTATTTTGTCTAATTTCTCATTTAATAAAAATATATTGTTTAATGCAATTAAAGTGTCTCTATTTCTAAATTTTATTTTATTGCTTTCATTCGGTATATTTTCAATTATGCCAGTTTTAATACTTATTTCTTCAATAATTTTTGCTGTTTCAATTAAACTAATATTTAATACATTTGAAACCACCTTCATATTAAATTGATAGCCAAGACAAGTTGCTATAATTAAAAAGTCTTTATACTCAGGAAAGTTACTTATTGATTCATTTATGCTTTCTTGTATTGATGTTATTTTTGAATTAAAAATATTCTCTTCAAAATCAATATTATTGTGAAGATACCATTTCTTATCATAGTTGATAAATTTATTAATCTTTAAGTTTTGAAAAACAAATAGAACGTCATTTATAGTTGTTTGATCATCAGTATTATCTAAGTAATCTATAATTTTTTTTGCAAGTTCATGGTCAGTTTTTAATTCATTTTTTGCATATTCTATTAAATCAATCTTTAACAAATCTTTAAGTTCTATTGTTTTATGAACTTCTAAATTTCGAGGTAAATTTTTACCTATTAAAACAAAATTAATATTTCCTTTATAATTAGATGTTTTTATTTGTGTTAACCATTTATTACTAGATTGATCTAGATAGTTTAAACCTGATATCATTATACATGTATTCTTTTCATTTTTAAATTTTTCAAAAAATTCATTACTAGCTGCTTCAAGTATATGAGTTATTGAAGTTTCATTTCCAGATGAAGAAGATGCCATGTTTATTAGGCTATTAAATGGTATAAAATTAGATATTATATCTACTGTTTGTTCAATGGTATCATTGTTTTTGGATTCTAATTTTTTATCTAAAAGCTGATTTATTATGTCAAAAGGTGTGTTTTCATTATTGCATTCAATCTCTATAAACAAAACATCTTTAGTAAATGTTTGTTTTACACACAATTTAGCACTTGTTTCATCTTCTGTTTTTAAAAATGTAAAATCTATTCCATTGTTTACACTTATTTCAGATAGATCAAGAGAATTACTATATGGATGTTTCCAAAAAGTTTTTTGATTAGGATAACTAATTATTTTTTCAG
>Ga0209710_1002619_pt1 | contig 12536 bp, 9 predicted proteins | sample ArcticOcean_MG_C_5_FD_187436 | JGI IMG/M metagenome (GOLD analysis project Ga0209710, IMG submission 187436) | Marine microbial communities from western Arctic Ocean - ArcticOcean_MG_CB4_138 (SPAdes) (version 2) | ecosystem: Environmental > Aquatic > Marine > Oceanic | place: Arctic Ocean: Canada...
AAATCTAATATTCTAATAGAAGCTGCTAAACTTTTAAAACAAGAGATATCTTCAAGTGAAGCTGAAACTATTTTAGAAGGTGCTGACTCAAAGTTTTGGTCGGATTCAAATGATCTTATAGAGGTTTACAAAGAAGAGCCAATATTTGAAGGTCAACTCTCTAATGAAAGCTATAAAGAGAGAGTGTATGAGGCTCTTGAAAATTTTAATGAACAAAATCAAAGAGATGTATTAAATGAATGGGAAAATATAATTTTTCATCTTCCTTACGCATTTCATGGTAGAAGAATGATAATAAACAAATGGCTTGACTGGATGTCAGAAAATGGTAGGGCTGAAGAAATTTATTCTGAGAGTGGCAAACCTGAATCTAATCAAGATAAGGATTGGATGAAAAAAGTCTCTAAATCTAATCTTTACATGAAATTTATTGAAGATAAAATAGCTCCAGGTGAAAAGGCTTCTTCAGAAATTGGTAATATGTATACAGCATCTATTTTCATGGCACTAATTAGCTCACTTGTTGATGCTGTTGAAAATGATAAGCATTTTGAAGATAAAAAAATTGGTTTTATTAGTTATGGTAGTGGCTCAAAAGCTAAAATATTTGAAGGAACTGTTCAGAAAAATTGGATTGAAAAAATTAAATCTATCAAACTTTATGATAGTCTAAACAAAAGAAAAAAAATAAGTATTGATGTGTACGAAAACTTACACAAAAGAAGGGTTACTTCTAACATAAATAATAATGACGGTATTATAAAACTCGATAAAATTTCTGATGGTGAGTTTACTGAAGGTCTTAGAAATTATCTTAAATATTAAATTATATGAATATTTTAGTTTGCATAAGTAATGTCCCCGATACTACATCAAAGATCAATTTTATAGAAAATGATTCAAAGTTCGATTCAAATGGTGTTCAATATATTATTAACCCAAATGATGAATTTGGTCTAACAAAAGCTGTTTGGATGAAAGAATCTAACGCTGCGAATGTAACCGTTCTTACAGTTGGAGATCAATCTGCAGAAACCATTTTAAGGAAGTGTCTTGCTATTGGTGCCGATAAGGCAGTTAGAATTGATTGTGATGCTAATGACGCATATTCAGTTGCTAAAGAAATTGAATCTCATTGTCAATCCATAAACTATGATTTAATTATATGTGGTAGGGAATCCATTGACTACAATGGTGGATTAGTACCTGGGCTTTTAGCCGGTTTTTTAGACTATAACTTTGTTACTAATTGTGTAAGTCTTGATATAAAAGATGCAAAAGCAACTTGCGCAAGGGAAATTTCAGGAGGCACAGAGATAAGTGAATGTGAAATTCCTTTAGTAATTGGGTCTCAAAAAGGATTAGTTGAAGAGAGTGATTTAATTATTCCTAATATGCGAGGTATAATGATGGCTAGGCAAAAACCTCTTGAAGTAATTGAAGCTAAAAATTTTAGCGCCAAAACAAGTGATAAAAAGTTTCACAAACCTGAAGTAAAAAGTGAAGTAAAACTTGTTAAGCCTGATGAATTAGATAAATTAATAGATCTTTTAGAAAACGAAGCAAAAGTAATTTAATATGGCAGTACTAGTATATATAGAATCAGAAGAAAATAAATTCAAAAAGACAGCCTATGAAGCTCTTTCATATGGAAAAGCATTAGCAGATAAAATGGGTGTTAAAGTATCAGGGTTAGTTTTCAATTGTTCTGATACAGATAGTTTAAAAAAATATGGAGCAGATAAAATTATAACAATTGATAATCCTGATTTTGAAAAATTTTCGTCAAAAAAGTATTCACATGCACTAGCAGAGGTAATAAAGTCTGAAAATTCTTCAGTTGTTATATTATCTTCATCTGCTGATTCAAAATTTTTAGGAGCTCATTTATCTGGAATTACTGATTCCTCATATGTTTCTAATGTTGTGGGAATACCTGAAAGTATATCTCCTTTTGTTGTAAAAAGAACATGTTTTACCAATAAAGCCTTCTCTTCAACTGAAATGATTGATGGAATTAGAATTATAAGCGTTTCTTCTAACTCATTTGGAATGATTGAAAACTTTAATGATTCTACAGTTGAAAGCTTTAATGTAGAAAAAGTTGATTCAAATCAAAAAATTATAGATATAGTTAAAGAAACAGGGAGCATAACCATTGCTGATGCTGATATTGTAGTTTCTGCTGGTAGAGGTCTTAAGGGTCCTGAAAACTGGGAAATGATTGAAACATTAGCTGATACACTGGGTGCTGCAACTGCTTGTTCAAAACCAGTATCAGATATGGGATGGAGACCTCATAGCGAACATGTTGGGCAAACTGGTAAACCAGTTTCTTCTAATCTATATATTGCAATCGGTATTTCTGGCGCAATTCAACATCTAGCTGGAATAAATTCCTCAAAAATTAAAGTTGTTATTAATAATGATCCCGAAGCACCATTTTTTAAGGCTGCTGACTATGGGGTTGTAGGAGATGCATTTGAGGTAATTCCTGAATTAATTCAGAAGCTTAAAGATAGAAAATAAACAAATCTTATATTTAAATCTAACTAATAAGTTTATCTTATACTAAAGATTTTAAACTTAGAATAAGTATTTAATTACTTATAAAAAATTCACTTATTATAAGACAAATCTATTAATTAATAATTATTATAAGATATTCTAATACTCAGTGTATAGAACCTCTAGTTTAATTCTTTTTGAAAGATTTGACTGATCAGGGTTTGATCCAAATAATGATACCGGGAACGGCAAGGATATTGAAGAACTTGGCAGAGCTATTCTTTTCATGTTCGGTAAATAGCCATTTCTCATCGTCAGGTCATCAATATTTGAGGACGTTGTTAGACCAAGATCTATATTTAATGAATCATACCTAACTATGTTAGATACATGATTAGTAATATTGAATTTATAACTCGTAGGCGTGTTAGTGGAATCATATTGAAGTAGTCCTCCAAAACGGAACTTGTCGGAGTTTACAGCAGTAGGAGAAAAATCTATTGAGAAATCTTTTAAATAGTCCTCAATTGGCTCGCCATTATCATAAGAATAAATATAAAGTCGTTCTGGTAAAAACTTATAGCTTGAAGGACGAATATCTTCATCTATATACAATATAAGACTAGCCTCGTTTATTAGAACATCTTTCGACTTGAAAGAGTTTAATTCAGAAGATATAGAGTTATCATTAGAGAATAGTTTTAGTTTTGAAATGAACTTTGATCCATTAAGATATATTTTTTCAGAGGGGATGTTTTCGCTTGAAGAATTAACTTCAGCCAATATCTTTTGATCATAATTTGCATGATCATAAAGATTAATAGTAACTCCTCCCAAAGGGATTATATTAGACTTGTTCTTTTTTTCAATTATATCATCTAAAACATCATCCGTTCCATTGGTATTATAATAATTATAGTTGTAGTCCAACACAACCCTAGCATTAAAAATATCAAGCATCATGTATAAATCATCAGAGAAATTTTCAGCCCTCACAATAAGACCTTTAAAGTAATTATTAAAATTAGCCTGATTAACTAATTGGTCTGACCCCTCCATATTAACAATATAGCGCTGGAAAAAATCTGTGTCTAAAGGGATTCTAATACGTGGAGTTTCAAAATAATTCACCTGACTTAATTCATCAGGATCTGTGGTAGGATCATCCTCTGTAAACAAAATTGGGACTTCATCAAAATTTAAGCTTACCCTCTCATCGTGTAATATTTTTCCATAGTTTCCTCTTTTATAGAAGTCATCATCAGAAAAATATTCCTTTAATGACTCAAAGTTATTAGCTGGATCTAATGAACTTAAGTAATAAGTTAACTCATATACTTTAAGGTCAAACTCTGCATTTCTGTTCCCAAAAACTGAATCTATTTCATAAACTTGACTTTCAACATTATAAGTTCCACTATCAGTATCAGTAGGATCTAAAATGCCATCATTATCCGAATCACTGCTCAAAGGATTTGTTCCTGCTTGAAACTCTATAATATCAGATAGCCCATCATTATCCGAATCACTAAAAGGATCGGCAGGATCAGCATCATAAACATCAATAACACCATCATTGTCTGAATCATTAACGTTATTAAAAAACGGAAGGTCAAGATAAACTGCTGTTAATTCCTCTTGTTCATTAATCACTCTTATATCTGTAAGGCTTCCCTCAGTTTCTTCACTCTGGCTAAAATCACCAAAATTTTGAAGTGAAAAAACATCCAGCTGGGATATAAAGCTAGACTTTGTTTGACCAAAAATATTATCATTAAAAACACCAAGATGCACATTAGATAGATTATTAGTCTGGACCTTATCTAAGGATTCTTGATAAGAGAAAATTGGAAAGGTTTCAGATTTTAAATCTTGGAATTGTTGATCTAATATTTCAATTCCCACTGAATAATAGTCTTTGTTACAAGATGTAATAAGAGATGTAGATAGAATAATTAAAAGAACTGCTGTTAATTTCTTACTATACATTTATTCAATATTTTTTAATAGAAATTCCATTAATTTTTCATCATCTGAAGAGTCATTAAATTCAAGAAAATCTTTAGAGTGTTTCTTTATTGAACTAGTTGTTGATCCATCTATATTATCTGAAGAAAGAATTACTGAATCTGAAAACTTTATCATTAAATCAGTTAGAGATTCAAAGTTAGGCTCAGATATTAAGTCTAGATCCCCTTCAACTCCATCAAATTCAATTTTTTCAGTAATTTCTTTTGATAAACAACCATCAAAAGATTTTGAATACAGTGAGGAAACTATTTTACTATTATCAAACACGGGGTCATCCGAGTGAAGCTTTCTTAAATATAGTGGGAATAACGAAGCAAACCAACCATGAAGATGAATTATATCTGGTGTCCAATTAAGTTTTTTAACTGTTTCTATCACGCCTTTTGTAAAGAAAATCATTCTTTCATCATTATCTTTTAAAAGCTTTTCATTTTTATCAAGAAGCAATTCCTTCCTTTTAAAATAGTCTTCATTGTCAATAAAATAAACCTGCATCCTTTCTTTTGGTATAGACGCAACCTTAATTATTAAAGGCATGTATAGATCATTAATAATCATATTCATACCAGAAAGCCTAATAACTTCATGCAATTGATGTCTCCTTTCATTTATCATGCCATATTTTGGCATAAAAATTCTAGTCATACCACCATTGCTATTGATTTTTTTTGATACTGAGAATGAATTTACTGCCTTTTCAGTTTGAGGAAGATAAGGAACTACCTCCGATGAAATGACTAATATTTTTTTGTCTTTCAATAATTTCAAAATCTTGGTATTGGCTTAGTGTGCAAAATTACGAAAATTATGAGTAAGAATATAAAAACATTATCTTTAAGATTATTAATTTCTCAGAATTGAGAGTTTACTCTTCCCATAAAGAACTTTTAAAATCCCTAGGTAAGAACCAATCTATTGGGCTGGTTCCAACAATGGGATCCATTCATGAGGGGCATTTATCACTTATTCAACGAGCCGTTAGAGAAAACAAAGAGGTTGTCGTTTCCATATACGTCAACCCTACCCAGTTTGATGATAAAGACGATTTAAAAAAATATCCTAGAAATATTGACAATGACTTGAAAAAACTCAACGGCATTAATAATATTTTGGTTTATACCCCAAATGATAGTGACTTATATAATGAACATGAAAAATCAAAAAAGTATAATTTTGGAGATTTTATGAATATTATGGAAGGAAAATACAGACCAGATCATTTTGATGGAGTGGCAACTGTGGTTGAAAAACTTTTTAAAATATTTACTCCAAATAATGCATATTTTGGAGAAAAAGATTTTCAACAATTAATCTTAATAAAATCACTAGTGGAGAAACTTAACCTAGACTTAAGTGTTGTTGGTTGTAAAACCATTAGAGAGGAAGATGGATTAGCTATGAGCTCAAGAAACAAACTTCTAAGCAAAAAAGAAAGAGAAAGTGCGGGTGAAATAATTAAACTTCTTTTAAAGGCTAAAGAAATGAATAAAGGTTCTAATTATGGGCAAATTAAAAAAATGATTATCGGTCATGTAGATTCAATTGATGATATTGATTTAGAATATTTTGAAATAATAAACCTCTCACAGTTTTTAGATACTAAAGAAACCAGAGCTTTCATAGCTTGTAAAGTTGGAGACGTTAGATTAATTGATAATATTAGCTTTTAAAAATTGAAGAAAAAACTAAGAATACTAATTCCAATTCTACTAGGTATATTTTTTATATATCTAACCTTCAGGGTTACAACGGAAAACGAAAGGACTTTAATCTGGAATTATATTAAATCAGCAAAAATTGAGTATGTCTTTGCTGCAATGACTCTAGGTGCTTGCGCAGATATAATAAGAGGGCTTAGATGGCAATTTTTATCAAAAGCCATTGGCTATGAGTCAAACACCATAGTAAGTGTTGCAAGTGTGTTTATGTGTTACACATCCAATATGGCTATTCCTAGATCAGGTGAAGTCGTTAGGGCTTCTATATTAAGTGAATACAATAAAATACCAATTGGAAAAACTTTTGGTACAATAGCAGCAGAAAGAATTGTTGATATAACTATATCTTTATTTATACTTACACTAGTTTGGCTACTTCAGTATGAGGTTATTCTAGAATCATTTTTTGATGATAACTTCTTGTATAATATAGATCAAAATATAGGTGCTATATTAATCGTGTCTATCTTGATGTTTTGTGTAATAATTTTTACTATTTCAAGAATTGAAAAAATAAAAATATTTTTCAAAGGAATTGTTGAGGGGTTTTTATCATTAACTAATCTTAAAAAAAAATTACTCCCATTTTTATTGTTTTCCTCACTTATCTGGATATGTTATATTTTAGCTTTCTTCGTTATTAAGTTTTCAGTTTCTGAATTAGAGATAATAAATAATAATTTAATTTTTCCAGCATTTGTTGTTGGAGTTTTTAGTATTTCTCTTTCTAATCATGGACTAGGAGTGTATCCGCTAGCTATTTCTTTATTTTTATTAAATTTTGGAATAAATACTGAAATTGGTTTGACTTATGGTTGGCTAGCTTGGTCCTGTCAGGCGATTATAACTCTAATTTTTGGAGGTCTTTCTTTTTTTGTACTACCTTTGTTAAACACAAGTGATTGAAATGGAAAAAATTATTAAACAATTTTTATCAGAAGTAAATCAAAAAAACCAAAATGAGCCTGAATTTATACAGGCAGTTACTGAGGTTGCTGAGACTGTTATTCCATATATTGTATCAAAAGACATATACTACGGCCAAAATATTTTATTAAGAATGGTTGAACCTGAAAGAGTGATTTCTTTTAGGGTAGCATGGATTGATGATAATGAGGAAATCCAAGTTAATAGGGGTTATAGAATTGAGATGAATTCTGCAATTGGCCCATACAAAGGAGGTCTAAGGTTTCACCCTTCTGTTAATTTGAGCATATTAAAATTTTTAGCCTTTGAACAGGTTTTTAAAAATGCTCTAACTACCCTTCCAATGGGTGGTGGAAAAGGTGGATCTGATTTTGACCCAAAAGGCAAATCTGATACAGAAGTTATGCGGTTCTGCCAAAGCTTTATGACAGAATTATTTAGACATATTGGTCCTAATAAAGATATTCCCGCAGGAGATATAGGTGTTGGAGGAAGAGAAATTGGCTACATGTTTGGTCAATACAAAAGATTAAAAAATGAATTTTCAGGAGTATTGACTGGTAAAGGAGTCTCATGGGGTGGATCACTTATTAGACCAGAGGCTACAGGGTATGGTGTAGTGTATTTTATTGACGAAATGTTAAAGAATTTAAGCCAAGGGCTGAAGGGGAAATCAGTTGTTATATCTGGGTCTGGGAATGTTGCCCAGTATGCAACAGAAAAATGTATAGATATGGGGGCTAAAGTATTAACGCTTTCTGATTCATCTGGCTTCATTTATGATAAGGATGGAATTGATGAAGAAAAGCTACAATACATAATGGAACTAAAAAACATAAAAAGAGGTAGAATATCAGCTTACATAGACAAGTATTCCAAAGCTGAATTTCATGCAAATAATGATCCATGGGCTATAAAATGTGACATAGCTATTCCGTGTGCAACACAGAATGAATTAGATGTCAATGATGCAAAGACACTAATAAAAAATGGATGTAAAACTATTGGAGAAGGAGCTAATATGCCCTGCACAACTGATGCGATTAATCTATTTATTGAAAACAAAATCTTGTATGCACCTGGAAAAGCTTCAAATGCTGGGGGTGTTGCTGTTTCTGGACTAGAAATGGCTCAAAATTCTTTAAAATATAATTGGAGTCGTGAAGTTGTCGATGGAAAGTTAAAAGAAATCATGTCAGACATACATACTTCATGTATTAAATACGGATCAACTAAGGGTCAGGTGAACTATGTAAAAGGAGCAAATATTGCGGGCTTTGTAAAGGTGGCTGATGCAATGTTAGCTCAAGGAGTAGTTTAATTAAATGCCAAACTCAAGAGCTTTTGTAATTAGATCTATAAAAAATGGTGAAACCAGTTTAATAGTCTCATGCTATCTTGAAGATATTGGTTATAAAACTTTTATAGTTAAGGGTGTTTATGGTTCTAAGAAGTCTAAATTTAGCAAAGCTCATTTTTTTCCTCTTAATATAATTAACTTAAATTATTCATACACAGAAGGGAAAAATTTAGGCTTCATTAAAGAAGTAAAAACTGAAAAACTTTATAACAGTCTTCATCTTGATATTCAAAAAAGTTCCGTAATTATTTTTTTATCTGAAATTTTAAATAGCATTTTTAAAGAAGAAACTCTTGTAAATAAAGATTTATTTGATTTTTTATTAAATACTCTTTCTTGGTATGATCAAGTAAAGAGCTGTAATAATTTTCATATTAAATTTCTAATTGAGCTTTCAAGATTTATTGGGTTTTACCCTAATATAAATAATGAAAATGATTCTTTTTTTAATCTTGAATCAGGATCAACTTCCGCAACACAAAGCATGGGCACTAATATTAGCGGTAACGATTTAACCCTATTCAAAGAGTTTTTAGGTACGGAATTTGAAGATTTAAATTCTATGAACACAAAAAATCAATCTAGAACTCAAATTCTTAATTATATAATTGACTATTATTCTCTACATTTACAAATGTTCAAAACACCTAAATCAACAAATGTATTTGCAGAAATCTTTAAATAAATTATTCTTGTTGAACAGGCTGATTATTCCATTGTTTTTTTTCTCAACCCTTTCTTTTGGTCAACAAATTACTGTGAAGGATGAAAATACAAATGAAAACCTTCCAGATGTTGTTATTTTTAATGAGAATAAATCTCAATCAATAATAACAGATCTTGATGGTGTTGTAGATTTAAGTTTATTTTCATCAGACGAAAATATTTTTTTTCAGTTACTCGGTTATTCAACTCTAGAAATATTAAAGATTGAGGTTTTAAATGGAACAACAATTTATCTTCAATCAGAAATTCAAAATCTTGAAGAAATTATCTTATCAGTCGCTAGATCTGAATCAAATGTGAATCAAATTGCTGAAAAAGTGTCCGTGATTAAATCTGAAGACTTGTTTTTGTCCTCTCCAGCGTCCGGAGCAGAGTTGCTTGAATTAAGTCCTGGAGTAAGAGTTCAAAAAAGTCAAGGTGGTGGTGGGAGTCCAATTATAAGAGGATTTGAAGCTAACAGGGTTTTAATTGTTGTCGATGGGGTTAGAATGAATAATGCTATATACCGCTCTGGGCATCTGCAAAATTCTATTACAATTGATCCAAATAATATTGAAAGAGCTGAGGTGATTTTTGGATCCTCCTCTGTTGGATATGGTTCTGATGCATTAGGAGGTGTTATTCATTACTACACTAAAAGCCCAATACTTAAAGGTTCTGAAAAAATCAAATCTAGCTTTACTTCTAACTACACTTCTGCAAATCAGGGACTTTCAAATAATTTTATAACCAATTACAGTAGTGAAAATTGGGGAAGCATTACATCTCTATCTATTTCTAAATTTGGAGATATAAAAATGGGTGAAAACAGAGATCATGGGTTTAACGATTGGGGGCTAACTCCTTTATATTCGGAAAACTCTAGATACTCCTATTACTCTCAACCATCAACTAATTCAAATGAAAACATTCAAAAAAATACTGGGTATAGCCAAGTAGATTTATTTCAAAAATTTTTAGTAAAACTTGGCGATACTAACCTACTAAATATAAATATTCAATTTTCTGAGTCAAGTGATATTGATAGATTTGATCAATTGAGTATTACAAAAGGTAATTCTCTAAAATTTAGCGAGTGGTATTATGGCCCTCAAAAAAGACTTTTAATTTCGCCTAGTTTGAAAATTTTTCCTAACAGAAAGTTCATGAAAAAAGGTGTAATCACTTTTGGGTTTCAAAAAATAAATGAGAGTAGAATTAAAAGAAAATTTAATGCTCTCAATAGGTCACATCAGATTGAAGATCTTAAGGTATTTAGCCTAAATGGTGATTTTGATACTTCTTTTAATAATGACCATTCTATCTCCTATGGTGTTGAGTCAACATATAATTATAATTATTCAAAGGCATATGATCAAATAATTGAAATACAGGGAGATGAAATAACTGGACTTAGTAAGAAATTTGCAATTCCTACCAGATACCCTAGTGATGGTAGTTCATATACAAGTTTTGCTTCCTATGTGAATTGGTCTTGGAATATGAGTCAGTTTTTTACTTTTAACATTGGTACTAGACTTACATTTACTGGACTTAAAGCAAGTTGGAACGATATCATCTCTGTAAATCCTCAATTATCTGAAGTAAACCTTAACTCTGAAGCATTAACTACTACTATTTCTATAAAACTAAGACCTAGTAAAAGAGTTCAAATAAATACAGTTTTATCTAGTGGATTTAGAAATCCCAATATTGATGATATTGGAAAAATAAGAGAGAATAATGGTTTGTTAGTGGTTCCAAACACATTTTTAAAACCAGAATATGCATATAACTTAGACTTAGGTATTGACTTTAGATCTCTTAATAATAGAAATTATATTTCCTTGAGAGGTTTTAGCACTATTATCTCAAGACATATTGGAAGAGATGAATATATTGTTTTCTCTGACATTACCACGCCCGACCTTTCAACAGTAATATATAATGGAGAAGAAGTTACTACCATTTCAAATAAAAATCTTGGAAATAGATTTATACATGGTTTCTCGATTGACGGCTTCTCACAAATTAATAATAATTTGAAGTTTGATTATGGCATAACTTATACTGAGGAGACAATAACGAAACCTACGGGCCCCTTCCTTCTATATCTCCTTTATTTGGATCAATTGCGCTTTCCTATTCAAAAAGAGGCCTTAACATTAAAGCAGTGTATAAATTTAGTGAAGCGAAGAGTCCTGGCGAATATAGCTTTGGAGGAGAGGATGGACTAGATGAAACCCCTTTCACAATTAATAGCGAAGGACTGTTAAGCTATCTTGGAACTCCAAAATGGTCTGATCTATCAATATATGGAAGTAAAAATATTTCATCTAATGTTACTCTAAGAATAGGTTTAACTAATGTTTTTGACACTCACTATAGAACTTTTGCTTCTGGAATTTCTGCACCTGGAAGATCCTTTCAGTTGGGTCTAAATCTTAAATTATAACCCTTCATATTAACTTTTATTTGATCTAAATCATTAATTTCGCCTTTAATTAATGCATAATGGGATTTAGAGAATCTAAAAACTTTTCACTCACATCAATTTCATCAGAGATCCAAGATTTTTGGTCTAAAAATGATATTTTTTCTAAATCATTTAACAAGGAGAATAGCCCCCATTTTATTTTTTTTGAAGGCCCTCCATCTGCTAATGGAAAGCCTGGAATACATCATGTAATGGCTAGAACAATTAAAGATGCTTTCTGTAGATATAAAACTTTAAAAGGATATAATGTAAAAAGAAAAGCTGGCTGGGATACTCACGGACTTCCAGTTGAGTTAGGTGTTGAAAAAGAATTAGGTATATCAAAAGATGATATAGGAAATAAAATTAGTATTTCAGAATATAATGCTGCCTGTAAAAAGGCAGTCATGAAATATACTGCTGAATGGGAGTCTCTTACAGAAGAAATGGGTTATTGGATCGATCTTTCTAATCCATACGTTACTTATACCTCTAAATATATGGAGACTGTTTGGTGGCTTCTTAAAAATATTTCTGATAAAAAACTTCTTTATAAAGGGTATACTGTTCAGCCTTATTCACCAGCTGCTGGAACTGGTCTTAGCTCGCATGAGTTAAATCAACCCGGAGCATATAAAGATATAAGTGATACATCTGTAATTGCTCAATTTAAATGTTTAAATCAGGGGTTGCCTGATGAATTAAAAACTTTCTATCCATTTTATTTTCTTGCTTGGACAACAACACCATGGACCTTACCATCTAATACAGCTTTAACTGTTGGATCGAAAATTGAATACTGCTTTGTTGA
>Ga0209710_1002621_pt1 | contig 12533 bp, 8 predicted proteins | sample ArcticOcean_MG_C_5_FD_187436 | JGI IMG/M metagenome (GOLD analysis project Ga0209710, IMG submission 187436) | Marine microbial communities from western Arctic Ocean - ArcticOcean_MG_CB4_138 (SPAdes) (version 2) | ecosystem: Environmental > Aquatic > Marine > Oceanic | place: Arctic Ocean: Canada...
TTATTTCAAAGACAATCACACAAAGAGTGACCCGTACGTGGTCGAAAAGCGGAAAATCGAGAAACCTCAGTTTTTCATTGAAGGAAATGAAGCGGTTGCTCTTGGATGTCTTTTCGGCGGCGTACAAATGCTGGCTTGGTATCCAATTACTCCTTCTTCTTCACTCGCAGAAGGCATCATCAATTACATCCCTCAACTTCGAACAGATGACGATGGGAACACAACATGTGCTGTCGTACAAGCTGAAGATGAACTCGCTGCTGCAGGCATGGTCATGGGCGCAGGATGGGCCGGTGGCCGAGGTATGACCGCAACGTCAGGACCTGGTATTTCGCTTATGCAGGAATTCATTGGACTCGGTTATTTTGCCGAAATTCCATCGGTGTTCTGGGACGTCAACCGTGTTGGACCATCGACAGGTTTGCCAACTCGAACACAACAATCAGACATTACAATGCTGTATGAAGGGAGCCATGGCGACACCCAACACATTGTCCTTATCCCTGGAACTGTCGAAGAGTGTTTTGAATTTGGATGGCGTGCCTTTGATTATGCTGAACGATTCCAAACACCTATTTTTGGACTCAGCGACTTGGACCTTGGAATGAACCGCTGGGCTTGTGAAGGATTTGTATACCCAGACCAAGATATGGACAGAGGCAAAGTTGTTCGAGACCGAGATGTATTCGAAGCCTTTGAAGAATTTGGACGCTACCTCGATGTCGATGGAGACGGCATTCCTTACCGCACACTCCCAGGATCAGGTATGGACCCTATTCTTTACCGTGGAACCGGGCACAATTCAAAGGGTGTATACTCTGAAAAGCCTCATGATTATTACGAACTCATGCAACGTTTGAAGCGTAAAATCGAAGGTGCTCGTGACATCTTACCAGCACCTCTTCTACGAGAAGAAACCGAGTGTGAAATCGGAATTATTTATCTTGGAAGCATGGAAAATACCATCCAAGAGATTGATGATATCCTCGAAGCGACAGGTATCAAGGTCAGCCAATGTCGAGTTCGCGCTCTTCCAATGCACAGTGAAGTTCAAAACTTCATCAGCCGCCATAAAATGACGATTGTTTTGGAAATTAACCGTGATGGACAATTGTATGGTATTCTTCGAAAGGAGTTACCAAATCATTTGATTACCAAGGTACGCTCTGTTGCTTACAGCGACGGAACACCCCCCAGAGCCGGCATTTACGCCGAACGTATTCTTGAAACTCTGAAGGAGGAAGTTGAATGAGCGACGCATCGAAACCCCCAGCACGTGCAATAAAACTCAATGTTTTGAACGAACCAAAGGACAGTTACACTGGAGGGAAATCCTCTCTGTGCCCTGGTTGTGGTCACGACCAAATCTCAAGCGTCATCATTAACGCAGCTTGGGAAAACGGCATTGAACCTCATCGAGTTGCCAAAATGTCTGGTATCGGCTGTTCTTCAAAGACTCCTGCTTACTACCTTGGACAATCTCATGGATTCAACACGGTTCACGGAAGAATGCCATCGGTCACGACTGGCGCCTACACCATCAACAAAGACTTACTTTACATCGGCGTGTCCGGTGATGGCGATTCTGCTTCGATTGGAATCGGGCAATTGATTCACGCTATTCGACGAAACATGGACATGGTCTATATCATTGAAAACAACGGAGTCTATGGCTTGACTAAAGGTCAGTATTCCGCCACAGCCGACATTGGTTCAAAAAAGAAAAAGGGTACGCCAAACAAGACACAACCAATTGATTTGTGTGCACTTGCGGTCAATCTTGGTTGCACATTCGTGGCACGCTCGTTCTCAGGCTCTAAGAAGCAATTGGGCTCGTTAATCAAGGCTGCAATGTCGCACAAAGGTTTCGCTCTTATCGATGTCATCAGCCCCTGTGTCACGTTCAACAATAACGATGAATCAATGCGCTCGTATGGATATGTTAAAGAAAACGAAATCACTCTCCACATGACCGATTACATCCCTCACTTCAACCCAGTTGAGGAAATCGATGTACCCGGAGGACATTATCGGGATATTACGTTACATGATGGCTCTACGATTCGTCTCGAAACGATTTCTGCAGAACATGACCCCGAAAGTGCAGTTGCAGCACTCACTGCACTCCACGCTGCAGAAGCTGACAAGAAACACGTCACTGGACTCTTGTATTTCGACAATACCAAACCTTCTCTTGCTGAAGATTTAGGCTTGGTCGATATGCCACTGGTCGATGTACCTGACAGTGTGTTGCGCCCTGGTAAAGAAATGCTAGACAAAATCAACGCAGCATTACACAACTAGTTCTTGAATACTGGAGATCATGTATGACAATCGCTTGGATTTTCCTCGTCATTGTCATCATCGGCGGAGTACTCTTTCTCCGAATCCGTTCACGTATACACCAACGTAACCTGCTTGATGTAGCGGCTCGAAGAGAAAAGCACGCTCCAAAAACCGCCGAAGTGCCAACACATTTCACTTCTGCTGGAAGTAAAATCCAAGAATACAAAATCACACAACAAGAAACACAGGCTGAACACAACCGAACTGCATCATCGGTTGAAAGTGAGGAATCACCGATACTCGAATCTCCAAGTCGTCAAGTAGATGAATTGACAACGAAGGAACGCGAAAGTTATGATGCTCGAGACCAAGCACGAGACGAAAATATCATTGCACTTCGCCTCTTAGTGGGCGATTTATTTGAACCGAGTAAAGGCGTAAGTGGTGAAATTCCGACTGATTTGAAACAAGAGCAATCCTCCGTTGAATTACGGAACACGTGGATTCAACACTATGAAGAACCCTTGAATCAGCATGCCGCATTTATTGAACAGGAAGAAATTGGCAGTGGCATCAGAATGATGGAAGCGAATGAAATTGAAAACGATGATATCCAGTACCGTATTGAACGCGAAGGCGGAAAAACAGGTGAAGTGCAGATTTCCTTAGCCTGGGATGATTTCAATGACCTCGATCTTCACCTCTTCTGCCCTTCGGGAGAACGAATTTATTTCAACAACAAAAAGAGCGCTTGTGGCGGTGAACTTGATGTCGATATGAATGTAAGACCGACCAGCGAAAAAGCAGTTGAGAACATTGTGTGGCCTGACAGTGCACCACTTGGACAATACAAAGTCGGCGTTCATTTTTACAAACACCATTCAAGAGACGACACGACAACGGTCTGTAAATTCCGAGCACGCATCACAACATATGGTAAAGTTCGCGATTATTCAGGGAGTATTACTCACGGTCAAGCCATGCAGATGGTTACAAGCTTTACTTTGAACAGATGATTGAAACTGCTTTAGTAAATACGACCGGTAAGTGTTCGAAGGAGTCGTTGAAACACCGAGACGTGAGGGCGCTCACTGAGGCCTAAACGCCAATCCAATTCATTTGCCTGTTCATATTTTTGTAACTCTGCAAAGCCACCAATCCACTCATCATCAATAAAAATTTGTGGAATGGTTTTGCTTCCATTGGTACGAATATGAAACTCTGCATCGGTACGCTTAGATGAACCAAGGCGTATTTCTTGATATTGAATTTTTTTAGAATCCAGTAAACGTTTGGCATTGACACAAGCACCACACCCTCGATTGGTATACAACTCAACCTTCGCCATATCCATCGGAAAGGCACACTTGTATCAAACCCTTTCATTCGACAGAAGCGGTGGTAGTCCCTCCCGGATTTGAACCGAGGTCAGAGGACCCAGAATCCTCCATGATGGACCGCTACACTAAGGGACTATATTCGGCCCAATGTTCACTCCCTCTTCAATTCAGCGGTACGTCAATCCCTCAAAAACAGCGCACAGAGGCCATTTACACTGTTTTTACCTATCCTTTAATATACAGGTTGTATGAGGACTAACAATGACTGATTCTACATCAATCAATATGAAGCCCGGCGCAGCCATCCTTATGGCACTCGCCCTGATTACAACTACATTTGCTGGCGTATCTTACGCAGACCCCACAACAGGCAACGGTTCGATGAACACGATGGCCTCTATGGATTACGATGAACTCGATATGATCGTCGATTTTGACGCAAATGGTACCGACTACACAGCCTTAACAGCAGAAATCCACGTCTATGACGGCGACGGCTTTTCCGCTTGGTTTGGACCCGAAGACATGATGGAAGAATCTGACAACACCTCGTGGAACACCCACTGGGCTGACATCAGCCTTACTCTCTTCTTTGAGGGAAGCGTAGACGCATCCCCAATGGCTGACGAAGGCACCTGGTACAGTGTCGACGCATATGTGAACGACTCCTACGACGGCTCCACTGTCGGACATGCATTCACCGAAATCTGCATGGCTAACGGAAGCGTTTGTGAAATGCCCACCTTGGACACTGAAGCAGAAGACACATTCAATGAAGTCGATGTTGATGGCGATGGTGCAATCAACGGGACTGAACTCATCAATCACGAGAACTTGATGCGATCTCAAAACAATGAATCCCCAATGAACACCTCAGAAGAAATTATTTTACTCGATGCTATGGCTGACTACGACACAGGATTCACGAGCGCAGACGGCAATGATACCGAAGATGCGAACGACGGTATGCTTGAATTCTATGAATTCATGGATTTCTATTACGATTATATCATGGGCGACTATGAGTCAGTTGGGGCTATGCTTGATGAAACTGGAGTCCTCACAGTTATGATTCACAATGGTGATGGTAACATTGCATACGTTCAAATTGTGATTATGGACATGTATCAAAACGAACTTATCAACGAAACTCACTTCCCGGCAGACAGCAGTGACCCTACCAATGGCTTCGATGATTGGACCAGTCCGGATTGCTGTGCCGATTCGGGAATGTACACGATCTTGGTTTATGTTTACGATGAAAACGATTCCATGATTGGAATGGAGTTCCTCACAGTTGGAGAAATGCCAACTCAAGAAGAAATGATGTTCCAGATGTTCGACCTCGACGGAAATGGAACTATTTCAATCGATGAATACATCGCAGTAATGGAAGACGGCAGCAATGAAACCGTAGACGAACAAACAAAGAGCATGATTACCAATCTCTTCACGGGCGAGGACGTCGATGGCGACCAAGAACTCAACATGGATGAATTCTCTTCTTTCGTTGAAGCCATGAATAACATGGGCGAAGGCGGCGAAGGCGAATACTCCGAGATGGAACTGATGATGACGATGCTTGACACTGACGGTGATGGAAACATTAGCCTCACTGAGATGCTGGTAATGTCCGTCGAGCCCGAATCGGAGACCACCTTCTTAACCAATGTATTCAATCACAATGACTTCAACGGAAATGGAATGCTCAATTTGTCTGAATTGACAATTTTCATGGCGCATCTAGATGATATGGATCCTAGTTATTGTTATGAGGTTAAGGCCGGTGACAATGTGATGGAAGACGGGGAACTCTGGGAATTCGGGGAAAGCTCCGACGAGGGCATGAAAATGGATCTTGTGGCAGGCGAAACTGCTTCATTTGATGGAGAATTCTGTCCCGAAGACCAACCATTACCTAGTGGAGAATTCATGGTCTTTTTCGCAGATTTAAATGGTGATGGAAAAATCTCCCTCACTGAAGCCATCTCTCTAGTAAATTCGTTTAGCATGGACGATGTTGGAGAACCTCTCTCAGATGTTGAAGAAGAATGGGTGAGTATTGCCTTCAAGATGAATGATCGTGACGGAGACGAACTTCTTGACGATGATGAATTTGAAAACTTCTTTTACCAGATTCAAAGTTTGCAAGATGACGATGAAGACCACGACAACGGTGGAGACGCAAACATGGTTTGCTACGACAGGGAAAACCTCGTTGTCGTCGGAGGCTACACGGATGCTACATCTTGCGAAGCTGATGGTTACCTGTGGGCTGACATGAGTCAATCCTCTGGTGGCGATGATCAGAACAACACCGACACTGAAGACGAAGGCGATGAAATCGACTTTATGAACATCAATGTAATGTTTGAACAATGGCATGATGATTCCATGGAATTGGTTATTATCGAATTGGCAGTCATTGACAACGCCGAAGATATTGCACGCCTCTCAATGATGGCTGACTCAATGTACGGTAACAACGACACTGTGCTCGACGAGTCAGAAGTTGACATGCTCATGGCCCTTTACGCAATGAACCTCGATATTGATGACATTTCAAAAGGAATGACACTTGACGGACAAAACGGAACAGCTGTTGACTTCTGGGTTGAAATTGACGGATTGCTCGAAGGCGATGATGTTGTCTTTATTCGAGTTGGAACTGTTATTGAATTCCCAACAACTGCTTACGACAACTCCACTGCACACACGTTCGTGGTTATGGACGTGGAAGATGACCAGTCGAATGAAACAATGAATGATTCTATGGAAGATTCAGAAAACTGTCAAGATTATACAATCTGGATTCACAACTCTGAGACCTGGAATGTAGACAGTGCAACTGGATTCGCATTTGAAGAAACCAACAACGCTTGGCATACTGATGAATGTGCACTTGATGACCAGGAGTCACTCATATTCACATTATCAAAGGTCGAAAACGCTACTCTACCTACTGAAGAAGAAGACGACTGGACTTGGGAAGATGAAGAAATGAACATGTTCCCAGTCTGTGACTGGTACTACGCAGTCACCTTCGCTAACGGTTCAATGATGGAAGACCAATGGATGCAAGATGCTCCAGAAAGTGGCGATTATATGATCACACTTGTGGACAATGCTTCCTATGACATTTATGTGAAATGCTGGGACCCTGAACAAGGTAAGATGGTCGTTGATATCACCAGCCCACTTGGAAACAGTTCCAACACAAGCCTCGGATATGCAATGGGATACATCTCATTCAAACTCCCTGCAGGAACTGGCGGAAACGTCACCTTTGACGTCACATGGACTGATGGGTACTACACAGAAAGCGGAACCTTGACTGTTTACGCAACTGGCGATGGTTCCATTGACCTTTCCGATATTGAAGTCGCTGAATCAGAAGGTCTCCTTCCTGGATTCACTGCTGCTATGGGCGTTCTTGCAATGCTTGGCGCTGCAATGATTGCTGGTCGCCGAAACAAAGCTTGATTCACAACAGTTGACATGTGGAGTAATCCACATGATGCTGACGGACGTCAAAGGCTATGCTCGTGAAGTGATTCACACCTGCTTGGAAACTGATGTACGTCATCGATAGACGTCGTAAAGAGATTCACATGTACCTGGTAAAGTCATAGTTTGACGAATCGAAAGAGCACCTTCGATACGGCACTCAACATGAGGACGATCATAAACGAGGCGAGAGCCCAGCGAGCCCACGGGCGGTCGGGCTTTTCTGCAGGCCAAGGGTCAATTCCCAAGGCTTCGGCTTCACGGACAAGTGCTGCGAGTTCTTGCAGTTCTTCTTCAACCGATTGTGCCGCCATGGATAATGGCAACGGTGGGTCCTACATGACATTCACGCCTTACCAGCGGTTGAGAAACAAAGCCTTGAAGCCAATGGCGAACAGCGAATTGTATGAGTGAAGTTCCCGAAGGCATGTCGCTGGGTCCGCAAAAGCGTCGGCCACCTCGGCCAACGGCTACCATGACGATGACTCGTGATGGAGATGGCGGTATCGAAGTCTTGCTTGGTCTTCGCTCCGAAACGATGGCTGCATTCCCTGGCTACTGGGCCTTCCCCGGTGGTGGATTGTCACGCGTGGATGCAGCAGCCGTTGAGACATTGGAAGGTTTTGAAGGTCCTGAAGCAAAAGCCATTGCTTGTATTCTTCGTGAAATGAGTGAAGAATTAGGGCTCGCACCGTCCGAACACGGATTGGTTGCGCTACCACTTGAGGCTCGCAAAGAAATTGTTGCTGATAAAAATCGATACTTACCACTTGCACAAGAAGGGGCATTCCCGTATGATACTCGCTCCCTCAGGGTGTTAAGTCACCGGATTACCCCTCCGTTTGGCCCAATTCAATTTGATAATGCTTTCATGCACCTTCATGCCGGTCTTGCCAAAGATGTACCAGAAATAGATCTCGAACCGCAAACTGAATTCACTGAAATCCTATGGGCAACACCAAATGAAATCCTGCAGAAATGGGCAAGTCATGAAATGAAGGTCGCTCCACCAGTCGTTACCCTCCTTATGGAAATTGAACGTACACTCGAACGTAAAGGCCGTGATATACTCGAAGCGGCCCGTGACATTAGTGAACGATTACCTAGCCGTCGCTCGATCTTGTTTGCTCATGGCGTTGAAGTGGTACCGGTGAGAACAGCCACTCTCCCACCTGCTGACCATACCAATTGCTATCTTGTTGGCGACCCTGAAGGTGACTTCATTCTGGTTGACCCTGCATCTCATCTACGTGAAGGGATGGAAGACATGGCCAAAGCAGTTGACCGACACAAAGGGACACTCATTGCGATGATGTTTACCCACTCACATGGCGACCATGTGGGCGATATCGGATTGCTTCGAGAAGCGTTTGATGTCCCGATTTGGGGCAGCGAATATACGGCTCGTACCGTCGAATGCCAACGAATACTCACCGAAGGCGAGATGCTTGAACTTGGCAATCAGACATGGCAGGTTCTCATCACACCAGGACACCACCCCGGACACATCTGCTTACTTGGTGACGCTGGACTTATTGCTGGAGATATGGTTGCAGGTATTGGCACCATTCTGATTCCACCTCATACTGGAGACATGAATATCTACATGGAACAACTTGAACGCTTGAAGAGGCTCAAGCCACACCTCTTGTTCCCCAGCCATGGACCAGTCATAGCCCTCCCAACAATGAAATTCGACCACTATTTATCACACCGAAAAGCACGCCATGATGCGGTCTACGCTGCAGTCAAGTCGGGGATTCAATCGCTCCCAGACATTGCCAAAGCAGCCTATGCAGATACCCCCGATGCACATCCCGGTCTTGCTGTCGACCAAACGCTCTCACACCTGATGTCGCACCAGCGCGCTGGTACAATCGTTGAGGATTCCACAAAGTGGTCTGTTCAATGAACCAAACCTTAGAACACCCCCCTCCCTCGGATGATTTATGCCTCGTAGAGTCGAATTCACCAAAGCCGGCTCCCCGAGTACGATTCGAATTGCTGAAATGCCGATGCCTGAACCTAAAACCGGTGAAGTGCGAGTCAAGGTGGCTTTTGCTGGAATCAACTTTGCAGACCTTTTGATGCGTCTCGGATTCTATCAACCTCGACCACCTTATCCGTTTACTCCAGGTTACGAAGTCAGCGGCATCATCGATGCAGTAGGTGATGAAAAGACTGGGTTTACTGTTGGACAGCGAGTGGTCGCTGCAATGTCCACCGGCGGTCAAGCAAGCCATGTCGTGGTCGACCAAAGCCGTGTATTACTGCTTCCTGACGAGATCGAATTAGATGTTGCAGCAGCCATGCCCGTGACCTACCTTACAGCCCACCATATGCTGCATCATTTAGGCCACATGACAAAAGATGAGTCCGTATTGATTCATGGCGGTGCTGGAGGCGTAGGTACTGCTGCTCTCCAATTATGCCAATTAGCCGGGGTTACCAAGGTCTGGGCAACAGCCTCTGGCTCGAAATCGAAGATCATTGAATCGCTTGGCGGCCGAGCAATCGACCGGCATAACGAGGATTTTGTGAGTATCATCAAGGAAGAAACTGAAGGAGCTGGAGTCGACCATATTCTTGACCCAATCGGCGGGGACCATCTTACTCGTTCTCTCTCAGTGCTCAAAGAAGGTGGTCGCCTCTATACGTACGGAATGTCTGCTGCTGCCCCAACAGCGAAACGCTCTCTTCTTCGAACCTATTTGGCATGGAGAAAAACTCCTGCATTCGACCCGCTTCGCTTGATGACACGAAACCGAGGTGTGTTTGGAGTCCACATGGGGACATGGAAGGATGAAAAAGTAATGCAAGCTCAACTCCAAAAAATCTTGCAGGGAATAATGAGTGGGGCTCTCTCGCCGGTTATTGATTCAGTATTTGATGTCGAGAATGTAGCAGAAGCGCATCAATATCTTCACGATGGAAAAAACATTGGAAAAGTTCTACTTCGTTTCAAGTGAGGATTGAAGAAGCGTCGGCTACAGGTATGTTCGGGGGCGAGATGCATGAAAGCAACAATGTCGGGCTTTGACTTACGTGCAGTTGCCCGTGAGTTGAATGAATACTCTGGTGCTTATGTCAAGAAAGCGTACATGCCGCACTATGAACAAATTGTTCTGCGTATTAACCCAAAAGACATGGATCAGTTCGATTTAGTGCTGGTGCGTGGTGCTCGTATCTACACTTCGAATAGAGACCGTCCAATGCCCATGATACCTCCTCCTTTTGCTATGGTTCTTCGAAAGCATCTGAAAAATGCTCGAATGATCGGTGTTCGACAACTTGGGTTTGACCGAGTCTTGTGTTTCAATTTTGATACTAAATTTGGCCAATACCACCTCTATGTCGAAGTATTTCGAGATGGTAATATCATTCTCACCGATGCGGAAGACACGATTATTCTGCCTCTGACCCATGCATCTTATGCAGGTCGTACACTGAAAAAAGGTGTCACCTATCAACCGCCACCACCTGCAATGGACCCTCATGAAATTGAATTAGAACACCTCGTTGAAATGTTTGAATCCTCAGACCGAGACCTTGTTTCAACCCTTGGTGGTAAAGTCAATCTCGGTGGCACCCATGCCAACGCAGTCTGTGCACTGGCAGGCATTGAGCCAAACATCGACACTCAAGCGGCTGATGCTCAGAAAGTACATTCGGCACTCAAGTCTCTGCTCAACGACTTAGCAGAGAGCCGGGAAGGTATTCTACTTCTCAAACCAGATAAAGAACACTCAAATGAAGAACTTGAATCACAAGCTGCGGGTCAAGAGCCAAATGGAAAGAGGGACCGCTTCTTTGAACAATTTGCATGTGAAGCTACACCAACCCTCTTACCAAATCATCACCAATTCACAAAGGTCACCTTTCCAACACTGTGTGAATCTGTCGATGCTTGGAAAGGCGCCCATGATGCAATGGCATTAGCCCGACGCGAAGCAGAAAAATTAGACATTGCTGCACCTGGACGCGGTCACTCGACAGATGTTGAGCGTTTAGAACGCCGAAAAATACAGCAGGAAAAAGCACTCGAAGGTTTCTCTGTGAAAATCGAGAAACAACAAATGCTTGGTCATCTCATTCAAAATAATTGGACACACATTGAAAGTCTACTTTCACAAGTGTCAGCTGCAGTTGAAGAGAAAGGTTGGAAGCAAGTCAAAAAAGATGTAAAGGAAATTCCTTGGATTGTTTCACTGAATCCTGCAGGACGTAGTTTTGTAACAATTTTACCTGATGATGAGAGTCAACCAAATGGTCCTCAAGCAACCCTTTCTTTGGATGAGAATGTACATCAGAATGCTCAACGTCATTTTGAAGCGGCCCGCAAGCAAAAAGACAAAACAAAGGGTGCTGTTGAAGCGCTTGAAGAAACGACTCTTTTCTTACAACGTGCAAAAAAGAAAGAAGTGAAACAACAAGAGAGTGGTAAACTCAACAAAATCAAACGAAGTAAACGCCTTTGGTTTGAAAACCACCGCTGGAGTATGATCAGTGGAGGGCATTTACTGGTCGGTGGAAAAGACGCAAAAGGAAACGATGCTGTTGTCAAAAAACACCTTTCGGGTTCTGACATGTACCTTCACGCTGACTTACACGGCGCTCCAAGTTGCAGTTTACGAGCAACCCAAGGGTTTGCTGCTGACCAACACAAGCCCGCCCACATTCCCGATGATGTTCCTGCTTTCCGACTGATTGACAAACTCGGTGATGAACGTATTACGCCTGAAAAACTCGAGGAGGCCGCTACTTTAGCACTGTGTTGGAGCCGTGCATGGGCTGGAGGCGGCGCACACGGAACCGTCTACTCGGTCAAACCTGCTCAAGTTTCAAAGACTGCGCAAACAGGAGAATACGTTGGAAAGGGTGCCTTTATTGTTCGAGGTCAACGTCAATGGTTCAAAGATTTAGATGTACAAATCGGAATCGGAATCGTTGCTATCAACGGTGTACCTCTCCTCATGGGAGGATTGCCGGAGACCATTCGTTCAATCTGTCAACGATATGCAATCCTACGACCAGGGTTAGTGAAAAAGGAACAACTCGCAAATCGAATTTACAAAAATACGGGTTTAATGACCGACGATGTGTTACCGGTCTTACCGGGTGCTGCTGAAATCATTGAAGATTATGGAATCTTTAGTCCAGCGAAAGCACAAGTTCAGGAAGAAGAGTGAAACTCACTTTCGATCTCGACTGTAGCCGCCTTTGTTGCCGCTATAGCCACCACTTGATTGTGGCTTCTGACCACCTTGGTAGCCTTTGCTTGAACTCTTACTTGGTTTGAAACTCTGACCTCGTGCTTCGCCACGGTATCCACCGCCGCCGCCGCTATTACTGCTGCCGCTATCTGAATTACGACCACCGCCACGGCCTCCGCCGCCACCG
>Ga0209710_1002623_pt1 | contig 12522 bp, 14 predicted proteins | sample ArcticOcean_MG_C_5_FD_187436 | JGI IMG/M metagenome (GOLD analysis project Ga0209710, IMG submission 187436) | Marine microbial communities from western Arctic Ocean - ArcticOcean_MG_CB4_138 (SPAdes) (version 2) | ecosystem: Environmental > Aquatic > Marine > Oceanic | place: Arctic Ocean...
CGCCAAAAACCAGCAATGCCACAATCGCCAGAACCGTCAGGCCCATCCAAAGCGTGACATTGGTGATTGTAAACCATTCAACCTTATCAGCGCCAAACAATGGCGTGACTTGAAATTGATCCATTGGATGAAATACGAGGCCCGCTTCTGCTTCGCCGTGTGTTTCTGTTGCCAAGGTCTTAACCCTCTTTATCTTCTGCAGCTTGCGCCATGTGCATTTTTTGAACCTCGCCCGCGGTGCGCATCATTGTGCGAATACCGGCGGCCAAGCCCAAACCTATAAACAAAATTAGGAAGATTGGCATCGTGCCAAATAGCCAATCAAGGCCAAACCCAATCCCAAAACCAATGGCTATCCCCGCCACCAATTCAATCACCATACGCCAAGCCATATTGGCCATTGTATGATGCTCCTCTTTCGCAGGCTTAGGTGCATTCGCAGCTCTTATCCTCGCAATGCGATTTCCAAGCTCTTTGAGCTCGTCTGGATCTGGCGTAAGCACCTAATACTCCCAATGAAGAGCGTTAAAGAGTGGATAGTCGGCGTGAGGCGCAGAGTCAATTCAAGTTTTTTAGCGAGGAATTTTAGTAAACAATTGTTTTAAATAGTATTTTTTAAAAAACACATGTACGGCGTCTTGCCGCAGCAGTGTGAACCCATAAATTGAGCCAAATTTGATATTTCACCATTTGGTTGACGATTGAAACCAAATCAGTATCAGTCGGGTCATGACCAAACCCCTTGATCTGATATTCTCAGCACTTGCTGACCCAACACGGCGGGAAATATTATGCATGCTGTTGGAAGATGACATGGCTGTCACCGATGTTGCCGAGCCTTTTGCAATTTCCTTGGCGGCGATTTCAAAGCATTTAGGAATTTTGGCCAATGCTAAGCTGATCCAGCAGGAGCGCCGTGGACGGGTTAAATGGTGCAAACTCGACCCAGAGGCTATGCAAACAGCTTGGACATGGATGCAGGGGTTCGGGCAATTCGATCATTTCGATCTGGATAGGCTCGAAGCCTATATTGAGCTCACACTTCGGGAGAATTGAATAGGCGCCATTTCCTCCAGTCAAAAACCTTTTAAAGTAAACTTGGATTTTCGAAGCTCCAAGCGATAACGTCCAGCATGTTCGGTCTTAAAACACTTGCCATATCGTAAGAGCATCAACCTTCTTTTGAGAAAGAAACTAACTATAAAGCACTTCTGCCGAACGAATGACTTCAGGGCAGGTTGTAAAGTGGCAGAAGCAGTGTATTTTTTCATGAAAAGAGACAGCAAAGTCGCACTGAACATCTTATGCCGCCTAAACTTAACGTATCAAATTAACATTTCTGCACTATTAGTCGTTAATTAGAGTTAGGTTGTAAATAATTTGATTTCATGGATAAAACAGATGGCTAAGTTAATCGATGTGTTGATCCTTTGCGCACTGCCATTAATGCCTATGAGCGTTTATGCTCAACAAATACTTCTTGATGACTTTTGGATTCAATGCTCTGAACAACCAAAATTTGGTCCTAAAATAACCTTTTTAATAAACATTAACACAGTAGAAAATTCTTGGAGCCAAAAATTACCAGACGTTTTAACGTTCGATATATGCGAAAACTCTAACGATCTAATAAGATACAAAAGATCGTTTGACAGTGATTGCAGCGGATTTGGGGGGGGGTTTTTCAGCAAGTGGACTGGAAAGTTAAATGGTCGGGACAAGTATATTTGTGAGGTCCTGTCTGAGACCCCCAAACCTCTGTATAATTAGTTAAATTTCAGGTTCTGTTAGACAGATTAGAACTGACATCGGATTACCCGGATAGCCAAAATCTATGTTCTCAATAAGTGCCTTCACCCGATAAAAACAGCTAAACATGGTTAGTACGGGAGCGGTGGTGGTAACATGCCGTACCCCATTCACAAACCAAGCCACTCGATCCTTCGATCGTACGTACCATTCCACCTAGGACGACAGGAGCACAAGAACTATTAGCGCTAGCTGTTGGAGCAATAGAATAATCTCTTTCCAAATAAGATATTAGTCTGTCGAAAAACACACGCAGTTAACATGCATAACATCTGATATAATACTTTAGAATCGTTACATCTTTGTTGATGTAGTTCATATTTAAAGGGTGTTTAGTAGTCAGTAATGATGTTCATTTTCTTTTTCTTAAGAACACCCTCATAAGGAATCGAAAATATCAACGCGGCAGTTTAAAATTTTTGTCAATTGGTCAAAATCTTTAATTTGTGAAAAGGTCCATAATGGATCTGGATATAATTCTTGATTTGAACGTATTTTAAAGAAAAATGCTTTAAATGTCTTAGTATTTTTATCGACACTAGTTTCACCTTTTTGCGGACTAAAACCATCATTGAAAATGCCTTTGAGTTTACGCTTTTTACCATTTTGTGTAAAAGTACATTCGTTGAAAGTAAAAGCATTTACAATTTTCAAATAATTTTCGTCTTCAAAAAGCGCTAAAAAGCGCATGATTTCTTCAACACCCTCGATTAATTTAGTGCTTGTCAGGTCATCATAAAGCTCATTAAAGCCTATAGAAATTTTATTTGTATAGCTCTCAATTGGAAGGTGACCCTCGACATACCGCGATAAGATTACAGAACACGATGTACTGAAAACCCAACCTGGTGAGTATCTCATTTTTAGCTCCATTGCACTAAATCAAGGTCGGGTTGACAATGCTAGGTGAAGCTTGACCTGAATTGGTTTTTGCCTCCAATCTTAAGAAATCCCTGTGTGTGATAATTCCTTCAATTTGGTTATTTTCTTCCAAAACTATACAAGGGACATCATGGCTGACCATAGCCGCTTTTGCTTCTGAAATGTCATCTTGCGGAGAAAAACTAAGTTCAGACGGCAACACTCTTTTCAAAAGCTTCTTAAGCTTGCTATTCTCTTCAATTAATTTGGCCATCTTTACCTTGGCCACTTCCAATATCTGAGCAATTCCCACGAATTCATTTTTTTTCAAAATTGGTACATTCCGAAAATTGCCATTTATCATCATCAGTAATATTTTTTCGCAATTGTCCTTAACATCGCCTACAATTGGAGGCTCGGTCATTATTGTTTTTATGGAAGCATCCAAGGCTTGTGGGCCTAGTTGATCTAAAGCTACAATTATGTCCTTTTCTGTTATAATACCACATATTAAACCTTCTGGAGTCAAAACAACTAGGGCACTTTTGGGGCCTTGTGCTGATGCATTATTAGATGCCCGAGCTATTAACTCGACCGCATCGCTAACTCGATCAGTAGCAAAAATTGAAGACCCGATATGCGTATTTTGCATCACGTTTCCAATTTCAACGTGTTGTAATTTAGATAACTCTGATAATTTCACCTAAAATACTCACTTTTCTTTACGAGAGCGCAGAGATTTGCGACTCCTTACATAGAACTTATCCGATAATTTTAATGGATCCCGCAATATTTAAGCTAATGAAAGTTAAACAAAAGTAAATACAAATCGATACATGGATGCTGCCAAATCCAAACATTAAGCTGGAATTCCTAAAATTTATGTTGGCAAGCATACTGAAGAGCCAATTATTGCCAATACAATTAGAACTTTACCTTATCTGAGTGATTTAAGCTTAGAATGCGTGTCTGACAGCTAACCCCGAGCAGACCAGACAGAATTTTTTGGCGGTAGATGGAATAATGCTTCCCGTAAGGTGCACCTCCTAAAAAACTAAGGAAGTAAGCTAAGCCTTGCTTCACAAGATAAATCACCCCACGATCCCAATAAAGTGTTAGTATTGTGAGACCTCAGCATAACTTGTGGACTTCCATTGTCTGAAACATTTGGTAAGATTTACCATGCAAAAACCTTTCGCTACCCAGCCTGAACTTTTTGTCACCACGCGCGAGCTTGACCATCGTGCGCTTCATGCGCTTGACGACACTGAGGCGGTTCTGGATTGGTCTAAAATTGAACCGATCCTACGCTAGATCTATGCATCTAAAACGGGTCGTTCAAGCTATCCACTTTTGACCTTGTTTCGAGGTTTACTGCGGGGAGTGTGGTATCGGTTGTCAGATTTTCAACTGTCGTAATGCCTTTATCGTGACCTGCTGTTTCGTAAGTTTTGACACCTTGAACTAAGCTGCGATGTTCTTGAAGCATCAACACTGGGTCGGTTTCGCAATCACCTGGTTGAGCACGATCTATGCGAGCGGTTATTGGGAGAGATCAACCGCCAGCTTTATGCCAAAGCTAATTATCATAACGGAGGGGTGGACCAATTCAAAGGGGGAGGATCAAATTTGTGCGTGAGTAGAGATGGCGTTCCTGCAGCCCCACACGGCCAACCCAACCCCATACTCAGCCCGTGTTGCCCGTTTAGCGGACCTGAAGTGGCCGAGAGTCCTGAATGGGGCTAAATGCCACTACGCCAAATCAAACATATCTGCAGCGACGCACAGGCGGGCGGGCGCGTGGCAAAAGTGGGCCATGCGATCAAGTGTGGAATAGCGTAATTTGACGTGGTTCTACGTCGCTTTGTCTCGCTGGGTGTATCGCTGAGAAAAACAAAAGGCTCAAGCCGTTAAGCCTAAGCCTTTGTAATTAGTGGTGAGCCCTGATGGGTTCGAACCATCGACCTACTGATTAAAAGTCAGTTGCTCTACCAACTGAGCTAAGGGCCCACTGCGGCGGTGTCTAGAAAGGGTAGAGGCCAGGGTCAAGGGCTTTTGTGAGCTATTACTGGATTCCTTTCAATTAGGCAGATATATGGCCAACATGACGCACCAAACTCTCTTTAAGAAGATGCATGGACTCGGCAATGACTTCGTTATTGTTGATTCACGCAAGCATGGCCAAAATATTTCGGCCAAAATTGCCCAAGGATTAGGCGATCGGCACCGTGGCATAGGATTTGACCAGCTGGCAGTCATCCATGATTCGCCTGACGCTGATCTTGCTTTGACGTTTTTCAATGCAGACGGGTCCACCGCGGGGGCCTGCGGCAACGCAACCCGCTGTATTGCGCAATATGAAATGGATCGCCTACAAGTCGATTCGCTAAGCCTGATAACGGAACGGGGCAATTTGACGGCACTACGCTGTGGCAACATGGTAAGCGTGAATATGGGTCATCCGCTGTTAAACTGGGACGAAATCCCATTGGCACGCGCCATGGATACGTTGCGGCTTCCCCTTGACGGCACTCCCACAGCCACTGGCATGGGCAATCCACATTGCACCTTCTTTGTTGAAAATGCCGATACAGTTGATTTGGCGCGGCGCGGCTCAGCACTCGAAACAAACCCCCTCTTCCCAGAACGCACCAATGTGCAATTCGCGCATGTTATTGGAACAGACCACCTCAGGATGCGAGTGTGGGAGCGCGGTGTTGGCGTGACCTTAGCATCTGGATCTTCCTCTTGCGCCACAGCAGTGGCGGCCGCACGTTTAGGCCTAACTGGACGTAAAGTTGAGATCCAGCTGGACGGCGGCACGATCTATATAGATTGGCAACAGGATGGCGTTTGGATGACTGGTGCAACCATGCATGTGTTTGACGGAACGCTCACAGCCCAATTTTTGGAAAGCCTAAGATGAGCACCCCTATTTTCTCAAATCACGGCTGCCGGTTAAACATGTATGAGACCGAAGCGATGAAAGAATTGGTCGCACAGTCCGGCTTGACCAATACCATTGTAATCAACACCTGCGCGGTGACGTCCGAAGCAGTCCGCAAGGCCAAACAAGATATCCGCAAGCTACGGCGGCAAAATCCCGATGCCAAGTTAATCATAACCGGATGCGCGGCTCAGACAGAGCCTAAGACCTTTTCTGAGATGCAAGAAGTCGATGTGGTTATCGGCAACACCGAAAAAATGCAGCCATCGACATGGTCTGGACTGGCGGATGGTTTTGGCACGGAGCCTGTACAGGTTGATGATATTATGTCTGTCACCGAAACTGCAGGCCACTTGATCGATGGGTTCGGCACTCGCAGCCGGGCCTATGTTCAGGTGCAAAATGGCTGTGACCACCGCTGCACTTTCTGTATAATCCCATTTGGGCGCGGTAATTCTCGCTCTGTGCCCGCCGGGGTTGTGGTCGATCAAATCAAGCGTCTCGTGGACAAAGGCTACGCAGAGATTGTGTTGACCGGCGTCGACATGACCAGCTGGGGCGCTGACCTACCCGCCACACCCCGATTGGGTGATTTAGTTTTGCGGATCTTAAAATTAGTTCCCGATTTACCACGGCTTAGGATCAGCTCGATTGATTCCATTGAGGTGGATCCCGCTTTAATGCAGGCCATCGCCACCGAGCCACGGCTAATGCCGCATCTTCACCTTTCTTTGCAACATGGTGACGATCTCATCCTAAAACGCATGAAACGCCGCCACCTGCGCGATGACGCCATTCGCTTTACCGAGGATGCCATGAGCTTGCGGCCAGAGATGACCTTCGGCGCTGATATAATTGCGGGCTTTCCAACCGAGACCGAGGCGCATTTTGAAAATTCCTTGGCCTTAGTAAAAGACTGCAATCTCACCTGGCTGCATGTCTTTCCATATTCTGTGCGCAACGGCACCCCAGCGGCGCGGATGCCACAGGTGAATGGCCGTGATATTAAAAGCCGGGCCGCACGATTGCGCGCTGCAGGCGAGGCCCAAGTGGCGCTGCACCTGAATGCTCAGATTGGCCAAAGTCATGATGTGTTAATGGAAAGGCCCACTATGGGCCGTACACAGCAATTTGCAGAGGTGATCTTTACCGCGCCACAGGCTGAGGGAAAAATCATTACCACCAACATCGCATCAGCCTCCGCCACTCAATTGCAAGGGCGGGCGGCTTGAGCCCGAGCCTATCCCCACCAATCCTCTACAGCTTTCGCCGCTGCCCCTATGCCATGCGCGCCCGCTTGGCAGTTGCAGCGTCCGGCATTCAAGTTGAACTGCGCGAAATCATACTGCGCGACAAAGCTCCTGAATTCATGGCCAGATCCCCAAAGGGCACCGTGCCTGTTTTGGTGACGCACTCCCGAGTGATTGAAGAAAGCTTTGACATCATGCTTTGGGTCTTGGCACAATCAGACCCCGAGCACTGGCTAGACATGCCTGCGGTGGGCTATGACTGGATTGCTAGCTGCGATGGCCCATTCAAACAGGCTTTAGATCACACCAAATATGCCGTACGCTACCCTGATCTCAATCCTTTGCACGAACGCAGTAGGGCCTCAGAGTTTTTAAAGAACTTAGACACTCAGATTGCCGGATCTGAGTGGATGTTTGGCCCAGACTGTAAATTAGCAGATATGGCCTTGCTACCCTTCATACGTCAATTCTCAAATATCGATAAAACCTGGTTCGATAAGCAACCTTGGCCTAATCTTCAGCGCTGGCTTGACGGGTTTCTGGCGTCAGAGCACTTTGCCAGTATCATGGTAAAATATGACAAGTGGGTTGTGGGTGATGCGGCACTCACATTCCCAAATTAGCCCTGATTATTTACGGCGCAGCGTATCGCCATACGCAATTTTAGGAGACAGCTCGATTATATTTTTTATGGGCTCCAGTGATGCGTCATTACGTGAAGCAATAATCTGCCCCGCCATTTGACCAATCTCAAGCCGGCAACTATCCATTGTCGCCAATTTCTGCGGCAACCCATCGATCAGCTCAACTTTATTAAAACCAGCCAAACCCATTTGCCTTGGAATCTCAATACCTTTCTCACGCAGATGCAACAGGCCACCCGCACCGATCATATCGTTAGAGTAATACATAAAATCCAACTCAGGCGAGCGCTCCAACATAGCAGAAGTCATTTCTCGCCCCTTCGCTAAGGCAGATCCCCCGGTGTAAAATTCTTGGTCCATGATCTCAACACCCTGTTTTGCCAATGCCTGAGTGAAACCCTCAAATCGTTTTCTCGCCCTATGATCCAACGGCATTTGGGTACCCATAAAGCCAATATTTTGGTAGCCCGACTTCAGGATTGCCTCAGCCATTTTACGACCTGCGCGCCGATGAGAAATACCCACCATGGCATCAATAGGGTCCCCATCAATATCCATGATTTGCACTACGGGAATTCCAGAATTGATTAGCATTGCCCTCGAGGTTTCGGATTGCTCTAAGCCAGCTATGATCACACCAGAGGGACGCCAAGACAGCATCTCATACAGAACTTTCTCTTCGCGCTCCGGGAGGTATTTAGTTACCCCGACTACTGGCTGCAATTCGGTGTTTTCTAAAGCGTCAGAGATGCCAGTCATAACCTCGGGGAAAACCATGTTAGACAGTGACGGGATAATCACAGCCACCAAATTGACTCTTTGCGACGCCAAGGCCCCTGCAATCTTATTTGGCACATAGCCTAGCACCTTAGTCGCGTTCAAAACCTTAGCTCGCGTGGCCACCGACACGTCACCGCGGTTACGCAACACACGGCTTACGGTCATCTCTGAAACCCCTGAGGCTTCAGACACATCACGCAGGGTGAGGGAACGTTTTTGTTGGGTCATAGCCAGATCCATATTTGATTTGTGTTAGCTTAGCCAAGCCACCCAGGAATGTCCAAGCCTAGCATCAAACCTGAGCCATAATGCATCTCACGCCAGCTTGAAAATGGTAGAATTGCCCTCAAACCGAAAATTAAAAGTCTGGTAATTATCAAATTTTCCTAGCATTATGTTACATGTGGCTCAGTGGCTCAACTGGATAGAGCAGCCCCCTCCTAAGGGGCAGGTTGGTGGTTCGAATCCACCCTGGGTCACCAAATTTACCAAATAATATCAATTATTTAATTTATTTTGACTAAAATAATTTTACTCAAAATATACCAAAAATAGCATGTACTAAACATGTGTAACAAAATATGGCAAATTTCCAATCTTCATAGGATTCTGTCATGTGTAAACGTATATGGACCCCACCTTTTTGCAACGCCTCGTTTGTGCAGCAGGTCCTCCACACTACGAAGGGCAAAGAGGAGACAAACATAAAACAGCTTGCAATAAATTCGAGGCATACATTTGTGGTTCCACTTAACCCTTCCACATTGAGCCAATGTAAATCATCCAATCCAAAGTCCCAGTTCTTTCGGGCCTTGGTCTGCGCAATCAGCCAATCCTCAATCTCTTCGTTCTGATCAACAAGTAGTCGCGTCACCTACTGATAGCAACGCTCGCCGGTCGCGAAAGCACGACGTGCCAGCGCAACGCAAACACCATCCGCCGCGACTACCTGTTGGGCCATCTCTCGTAGGAACTATGGCCTTGTTACTTTTTTGCTAGGTTTCCTTCACCAATTCATTTTGAATAATGATATCTGCGTACATGCGTTTCAGACGCGCGTTCTCAGCTTCCTTCATGATCGACACAATCTGTGCCATTGAATATCCTGATTTCCTCGTCGAGAACCTGCTAAATTTATGACGCTGAGAAAATTCTAGTTGTGAACACAACCATTTTTCAGGGAAATTGTCCGTCAATTTTTTACTTTGGACACTTCCAGTGAACATAATGTAAATCCAAAATGCGCATGCGTTCAACTATTAGTGTGATAGGGGAAACAACAATATGCTCTGTTCAGTTTTTGATCAAATTTTTACTGCTGTACCCACTAGAGAAATCAGAATTCCATTTTTCTTGAGGTCACCCAAAACTACATACTCAACTTGAAGCCCAATTATTCCATTGGCGTCAGCGCGAATAGCTTTTGATTTGAGTTCAAGCATTGCTAATTCCATAGCCTCTTGTACGAAATCTGTTTGCTTTCGCTTTCGTTTTCGAAACACACCGAAAATAGTTTTTAAAATTGATGTCTTGGGAAATTCTGAAAGGTAATCTGATGAGATAATCCCAACTCGTTTTTTAATGCGTAAGTTTATTGTGCTTTCAGTTGTGACCAGCATCTCTTCAAATTTATTAAATACAGTTTCTGTCGCCTTTGGGCTTGTAATAAAAACTGGGTCTTTGGAAGTAAGAACTTTAGTTTGAACGCGGTTCTTTACATGGCATGTAATACAAAACCCATTATAATTTAGCGCGGCTTGACTTTCGGCATAACCCATCTGAATTGAGCATTCATTACACTTGGCCAAATTAACTTACCTCTCCAATAGTAAAGAATATCGCATCTCAGTGAAATAGGGGAACTACACATAACTACTAATACTTACACCTAAAACATTTAGCGTGTCATCTTCTCAATCATGTCTGAATTAGTCTGTAAAATTTTCGCAGCCCCACTAAACTGTTGCTGTGCTCTTATCATGTTGGTCATTTCCGAGGTGATATCAACATTTGAGCCTTCAACGTAGCCAGTTTCCAGACTTCCGAATCCTGCTGAATTTGGACTTCCAAGAAACATCCTTCCGGAATCCTGCGTAGGTGAATAGGCACCTCCACCAAGTTGCTTAAAACCATTTGGATTTGAAAAAATTGATAAGGGTATTGTCGCTATTGCGACATCAGTATCTGCGCCAAACGAAGCTGAAATGTTACCGTTAGCCCCAATAGAGATATCAGTAAGTGGCTGATCCGTCTGATCAAAAGGGATTTGGATCCGTTGAAATGTGTTTGGATCTTCACCGACGCCAACAAATTCATTTTCCACTGCTACAGCCCCAAGTAAAAACGAGCCATTAACAGATTTCAAGAAACCATCGTCGTCAACAGAGAATGCGCCATTACGCGTCACTGAATAGCCTTCTTGATTTTGCCCTTGGATTAAGAAATACCCGTTTCCCACTATGGCGGCGTCTAGCGCACCACCAACTTCAACCAGGGCACCTTGCGCATCGCTAAGTCGTGCTTTTTCAGAGTTTGCGCCTTGCCCCGCTAAAGCGCTATCAATTCCCTCAGATGTTTTCCCATTAAAAAATTCAGAAAAGGACACCGTGCTTTTCCTGAAACCGGTCGAGTTTGCATTTGATATATTATTTGAAATCACTGCAAGATCTTTCATAGCAGTGTCCATGCCGGATTTTATAACTGAAAACATAGCAGCGGCTCCTCATTCCATCTACGGTTAATAAGCAAAATACATACCAAGTAATAACAATTCACAGACTCTTTAAACCAAAGTGCCACACTTGTGATCTTTATCCTAAAAAATCAAACAAGCTTTTGCTACTAATACGTGAAAAGGTTGCCTGAGCCGCCTCTTTACTTGTTAGTAAATTTTGTAACTCGGTAAGAAGTGCCGCCAGATCAGCGTCCTCTATAGAGGAAACATCCACGCTTAAATTTATGAGCGTCTCATCAGCCATCTGCACTGTGTTTTGCGCTGCAGATGCAGCAATCGAAAGATCAGAACGCATCGCGACAACATGCTCAAAAACGTGATCAAGTTTACCCTTAATCTCCTGATTTACAATGTTCTTTGGAAGAAGTATTTCTGCATTATTGATAGGGCCTCCAACTGCGCCAATTCGCATTTCTTGATCGGCCTCAAGAGGTAAGTCTGTAACATAATTAGAAATTTTAACATCTGCCACGGCTCCCATTAATTTAATCTTATTGCCTGGCAAAATACTTGCTGAAACACCCGACACGCCGGTTAGGTCATTTATAGCCGCAACCACCCCGGAAAAATCATTCGAGTATGCATTTGCTCCGATCTTATGCGCCGTACCATTAACGATAAGATCAAATTTGTAATTTGCCGCTGCTCCAGATTGGGGCAAACTGATTTCTTTTGGCGAGCCAGTAGAAAAAATATTGGATGATTGTACAGAGCCCATATCATAATCTAAACTTCGTGAAAATTCATCTATCGCCTCAAAAATTGAAAATTTTGAGCCTGTGGGGCCAACTGAGGAAAAAACTTCTTCACCACTGAAATTTTGTCTCAAGTGATGATCTCGCCCCACTTGTAAGCTTTTTTCAACTGCAGATCCAGAGTAAGAAATTGCACCCATGTTGTTGCTATTAAAAGGCTCCACCTGACCTGATGTGCCAGAGAAATAGCTATTACCGAGTGCGTCTCTGCCATTTGCTAAGTTCAAAATTTCATTTTTAATTGAAGAAATTTCTGACTGAAAACGCTCGCGTTGATGTGGGTTAATAAAACTAGAGGAGCTTTGTACGTAAAGTTCTGTTAGGCGGATGGAGGCATTCTGCAATTGGTCGAAACTGGCATCAATTAGTGTGAGGTCAGTGATTACACGTTTCGCATTAGTTTTGAACTTAGTTATCTCTGTTTCGTGCTCCTTTGCAGCGCTGAGACGAGAGATATCTTGCACATTCTCCTTCATCGACAGTGACTTTTTCCCAGTACTAACCTGCACTTGAATATCACCGATTTTTCGATCAAGACTTTTAAACAGATCGATGTTATTTTGATAAAAACCTGAATTTGTAGTAACCATAGTACGTAATCCCTGCTACATTGATTTTAACAAAGTATCCAACAACTCCTGTGCAGTAGTCAGGACGCGGGCCAATGCTTGGTAGGCCTGCTGCTGCTCCATTAATCGTGCAGCTTCCGTATCTAAATTAACACCAGAGAACTCTTCTTTAC
>Ga0209710_1002624_pt1 | contig 12519 bp, 18 predicted proteins | sample ArcticOcean_MG_C_5_FD_187436 | JGI IMG/M metagenome (GOLD analysis project Ga0209710, IMG submission 187436) | Marine microbial communities from western Arctic Ocean - ArcticOcean_MG_CB4_138 (SPAdes) (version 2) | ecosystem: Environmental > Aquatic > Marine > Oceanic | place: Arctic Ocean...
GACAGCGTAATCATGATTCTTCTTACTTAGATCTATCTTGTTTGTCATATAGTTCTGCCTTGTTATCTAATATATTTTATTATATGATTATTTAGACGATTAGTCAACATTAATATTAATTTTGCTAACATCAGGATATGTCTTTAATTGTGATTTCTTGTTGGGCAATTCATCCAAATGTTGCATCATATCAATGCCTTTCGCAGCATCTTCTAGTCGCATGTTGTAATGGTACCCAATAAACCAACTTTTTTGGCTTTGCCAAGGCGAATATTCGTTAACTCTACGGCCATCATACGCCATTGGTTTAAGAGAAAAGTAGTCTCCTCTTTTATCGAGTAGTATAGCACCGCCGTGGCCAATAGCCAAACGTTTGTCCCAACCAAAGCTCACACATTGCTGGCGGCCTGGCACGTACATGTCTTTGTCAAACGCTCTTGCACTATCCCAGATATTAGTAGGAGCAATTCGATACTCATAATCCCAATTAACTTCTTTATCCCAATATATGCTAAGTCCTAACTTATGCATGGTCATTGGTATACTAATATAAGTTTGGTGTGGCAGTATAATTGGTCCTTTATATTTTTGATGTCTTAAACATAACTCTATAGCATGCGTACAACTATCTGTTAGTACAACATACGGCGCACCAGTGTATTTGCTTATCATTGCTTCAAATTTATCTAATACGTTAAAATTCATCTAAGATGTCCTGTTATTTGTAATGTGTAACGGTCTTCTAAACCAATATTAGCTGCCATGTGCTTAACGTTACCCAACCACCAAACATAGTCGCCTGCCTTCCAGTTAATAACTGGATTACCCTCAATCTCAAAATAGTGACCACTTTTCCAATTTTCTAAGAATACGACTACCCGTTTAATATTGTGTAGCTCGCATCTAAAGATCTGGCGGTATCTTGCGTATATGTCGCCATGCATTGGGAGAACAACTCCAGTTCCCATACGATAATAACTTGTTCCAATATCATTAACATTATATTTCTTATAAAACCAAGAAATAATATCGTCATTCCATGTAGGCTGTAGACTACGCATGTCACACAATGCACCAGTGTAGTGACTATCTGAGTGTGTGTATCCTTGATCTTTCCATAATTTTAAATCATCTAGGTTGTTAAACTTTTCCTGAACATAGTCTAGTCCAATATACTCATTGTCCCAGAACGGCTCCATGCGGTCTAATCCCCAGTTATCTCCCATCGCGAGTATTTCCATAATGTATTACTTTAGCATAATTACTGTTTTTAGGAAACTGTCTCCATGGATCAACGATAATACATCCTGGATCTAACTCACAGTATAATCCACTAACATTTTTTTGTTGTGAATATGGATAATACTTGTAAGTTGTTGTGGCGCTATGGGCTAATAGTACAACTGCTTGGAATGGTCCAGGATCAGGATGGGTAAATGGATCAACTAGCATCGGTGGTCTTCCAGCTTCGTTAAGGTAATGTGCTACTAGTAAACTATAACTTCCGTCTACGTATTCTACTCCTGGCTTATATGCTACCCCGTGAATTAATAAAGGCAAGTCATATTTCTCTGCTTGCTCTAGTAGAAACTTAGCCATATTCTTTGCTTGTTTTTCTCTAGCAGTCATAATGCTATCAAACAAATCGTACCCTAGATCTAATTCTTGTGCCATCCAGCGTAGTGCAATATTATCTCTTGGATGGCATGCTCCGCCATCACCCATTCCTGCTGTCATATACTGTGGACCCATAATACGTTGTGTACTACGAGCAAGTGCATCAGTAACTATGTCAACATCCATGTGTCCAATCTTTAATGCAACGTCTTGAATCATATTAACTAGGCTTAGTTTAGCACTAATAAATGTATTATAGAATATCTTAATACTCTCAGCTTCTTCATATGTACCCACTACACACCTTGGATGATTTTGCATAATGCTTCCATAGAACTTAGTTAATACCTCAACATCATCAGATGGTTTAACCGGATGGCTGTATCCAAGTCCAGTTTCTGTTCCGATAATAATCATCTCAGGATTAACCATATCCCATGCAACGCTTCCCATGGCAATTAAGTATGGGTTATATATAAATTTTGCTTGTGTAATAATAGGGGCAAGTTCTCTGCGCACTGTGCCTGGTAGTACAGTACTAATTAACACAACAAGAGTATGCTCGTTTGCATAAGCATTTACTTCTGCTAACACCTTCTTTACCTGATCGTAATCAAAATCTTTGTTTGGCAAGTGTGAAGTTGGCTTACTGCCGTCGTAATCAGGATGATGCGGAGTTGGTACCGCTACAAAGACAATGTCTTTATCTCTGGTTGCTAATTCTAAATCAGTAACAACATCGATAATATCGCTGTCTCTGGGTAGGACATCATATCCAGTAACTTCATTCTTCTGCGCCATTGCTTCGGCACAAGGTAATCCTAGTTTTCCTAAACCAATAAATCCTATCTTCATTAAATTATCCTTGAATAAGTTGATCTACGCCCTTGTACACATCATGCGTAGGCTGGTATCCCAGCTCTTGTTTTGCTTTACTAATATCCATGGTGCCACGCTGTGGGTATTCAAAGTCATTTAACTCTATTTTAACTGAGCCCGATCCGACCTTGTCGCATATATATTTGGCAACATTTTCCAGAGTCTGACTTCTACCATAGCTTATATTATACACTCTAGAACTCATTACTGGAGCATCAAAGCCTAGGATAATTCCTTGTACGACGTCATTAACGTGTGTAAAATCTAAACTGTTATTATAGCCTTTAACAATGAGCTCTTTATCATTTTTTGCTAAATTAATAAACTTGGGCAGTACTCGAGATGGATCATCGTCTTGACCATAAACTGCGGTAGGTCTAATAATAGTATAATTGTTGTGTAGTTCTTTTACAATACTTTCTCCAGCTAGTTTTAGCTGGCCGTATAAGTCCAGTGGAGCCCTGCTGTCGCTTTCACTAACACCAGATGATGAGCTCCAATTACCATAGACCATACTACTGCTAATATATGTAAAGTGGGATTCGTTGTAAAAACGCAGGCTATTCATTAACCCTGATGTCATAGTCTTAATTGCTTCAACAGGGTTACGTCTTACTGCTCTTAGGTTAGCCTCAGCGGCTAAAAAAACTACATGGCTGTATTTTACATCAGTGATAAAACTATACTCATCATTAATGTCTCGTCCATTCTTTTTGTCAATAACGTCAACTGAATGGCCTTGCTGTGTTAGTTTGGCTTTTAAATGAGTTCCAATAAACCCTTCACCACCTATAAGTAAAACTGTTTTTGTCATGTGTTTGTTCCCATTAATCCTACTAGTGCCTTATTCTTTTCATCACGAAAACGCAGATTCAGTATGCTTTGATAATTTTTGTCTGAACCCATGCCTTCCCACCACCAATCTTTTCTGTAGATAAGTCCGTGGTTTCCCAATAGATTAGAAACGTATGCTAGAGCATCCACAGAGGTGTACCCAGCATTTAAAGCTCCGCCTTCCATTTGTAAATGGTTAGGACGATCGCTAAATTTACTTATGGGTACACCTACTGTGTGCTCGAACATTTAGTAAGACCGTGGTCCAAAGATATTGGCTCCACAGAGTTTAGCATCACGCATCCAATTATTACTGATACGCTTTCCATCTTTAAGTAACCTATACTGCTGATATGTTACATTATCTGTATTGTATAAGGCGGCCTCATTATAAGGATGGCCGAATACCTTACAGAAACGTAAAAAGTCAGCTAAGTCGTCAAATACTTTCTTAGTTTGAATTGTCATTTTACATGTCTTTCATGTATTGAGTGGTTGAGCCGTTTTCGCCATCTTCACTGACTTCAATAATAACGTCCCGGCTAGGATAACGTTCACTGATTTGTAAATATAAATCGTCGCTGATCATTTCACAACTTTTAAAGTCTAGTGCAAGAATGCTTTCTGCGTATAGCTTTTCTAACCAACGCTTAAATTGAATAAATTCAATATCACGATCGTCGTGGAATACTTCGATCGATACTTTAAATTTAAATATGTGTCTGTGTATATATCCTAGGAAACTAACATCGTATTCATCGCCAGTAGCCAACTTAGGATCATCTTCTGCTGCTGGGTATTTATGCAAACCTTCTTTCTGAAAAGTTACCCAAATCATTTTGCTTGCTCTTGCCATTCTAGTCTTTACCGCTTCTTCTCTCATTTTACGTAACATAAAATCGTCTCGACTTTCTCTAAGCATAATATTTTCCTAGTGCATAGTTGAATCTGTGTCTAGCGAAAATTCGTCATATGGTTTAACTTCATGTGATGTTTCGTTAATAGTTACCATCATCTTGTTAAAGTCCTCTTCGCTTAGTACTGTTTTATACAAACGCATTGCTTGTCCTAGCAATACACTTGCTACTGCTACTACTGAGTATTCACTTGATAGTTGTACGTTCATAGCAAACGACTTGCTATACAAATCGTCTAATTCTTTTTTATCCATTATTAACTCTCCCAAATATTGGCATAATAGCCTTTTCCAGTGGTGTCTCCGCCGTTATTATCAACATCCTCGCCAGCGTACTCTATAAGTTCTAACATTGTATCACTATTTGGGTTTAATGTCAAACAAAATTTAAGTTTTGTTATGTCAAGGTCCCCTTCAGTCTCAATTAAATAGTCACCAAATGTGCCTTTTTCGCTACTAAATCCTGTAAATCCATACGCAGAATTCTCACCTACTTCTTCTTCGTCTAACTCATCACATACTGGGTTGTACTTTTCTTGAAAATCATTAAAACTTTGATCTACTACTTCGGTTATAGTTTTAGCATCATATTCTAGGCTATCAACCTCAGTAATAGTAATATAACAACTGTCGGCAGTTACAGCATTATCATGATACAAATCATCAAGTTCGTTCCAGTAACCAAGGAACCTCTTGTCAGCATCGTCAAAGACAGGATTTTCATCAGTCTCATCCCAGGGATCATCAAAAGCATGCGCAATGATGTCTTCTTCTTCTAGATCTTTCCAAAAGTCGTATTGTTCTTTAGTAAGTGTTCCGCATACTGTTTCGCCACCATATCCAGCAAGTTGTATTGTAAAATATCTCATTTACGGGTTTCCTAAGAGTTATCGTAGTTGTGGAAGTCAAATGTTTCTTGATCTTCCAATTCGCTTCGTTCAAGTTCGACAAGATCGTCTTTTATACTGAGCTTCTTTCGCTTTAATTCTGCTAGGTGTGATGCTAGTTGGACCTTTTGGGGAGATAATTGAAGTTTAAGTTCTAACTCGGTAGTACTAGCATCTAATCTTGCATGCTGGTCAATTAAAAATTTAATTCTTTCTTTGTTATTCAAAAACTATCCTCCTTTAAGTTAGTTCGTAAATTTTTCATACTGTTCAAGTAGTTCATAATCTTTTTTGTGTAAATTACTTATATTATTATCCTGCTTACAATATGCACTAAGTTTTTTAACAATTGCAACTTTATTAGGATTGTTACTTGCAGGATTTGTAGGATTTTGGTAGTTATCAAACTCAGCAAAACCGCCAGTTCTTTTAATCCAAGCACCTAGTAATTTATAAAACTTGTTAATTCCATTTTTTTGCATATAGATGTATTGTAAGTTCTGTGCTTTACCTATGAATCTATGCTGATACTCTGTATGATCATCATACACAGGATTTTTTTGTACAGTATCATAAAATGTATTGCTGTCTAGCAAATCTAGTATATTGTCATGGTCCGCCCAACACTCTGCGAACCCACTAATCCATCGTTCAACTGGATCTCTGAGTACTACAAGTTTTTTTATATTAGGTGATTCTGCAATGCTGTTGATTAGATCATCAGGCACGTCATTCCATTTATTATCGTCCAATGCTTTTTGTACAAAACTACTTGCGTTTTTAGGAATGTTGATCCAAGCATATTTCAGCGTTGGATCAACTTTCATAGCATAAGTTGTGGGACGAAAAAAATCAACCATTACTTGCTTTGTGCAGGCAGTAGGTATCTATAGTTACCTAGTCCACTATCAACAGTAATCTCAGTTACGCCATCATCACTGATCTTGTAATCAATATCACCACCAAGACTTAGAATCTTGCTAACTTGATCAACAGGCCAAGCCCATCCGCGATCTACCTTTCCACCAACATCATGCTGGAATACAAAGTTACCAGCGTGTGAACTTGCATCACCAAAATGTAGTACAAGATCTTTGCCTTCTGTTTTAGCAACAAATGCTGCTTCGTCACTGTTAGCTGAGATCTGCATACGTAAACGCTGGATACTTGCTACAGTTGGAGTAAACTCAACGCTCCATTTAACGTCTTTCATAGTAACACTCTTGAGTTTGTCGTTAACAATCTCTGAAGCCATAAAACGATAATCGTTCTGGAAGTCACCGCCAGCGTTCTCAAAGTGAATGCCAACTGGAACCTCAGCACCATTGCGTTCTTGTGTATTAATAGAAATCTTAGCATCACTGGCATATTCTGGAATTTTAAGAATAGTACCTAGTTTGTCTAAATTAGGCATACCAAATGTACCGATAAACTCTGGTACTGTTTTATGAAACGTACCTTTAAGGATAACACTACGATCTTCTGCTAGCCCCTCAATAGTAGTTTCTTTATCGTCACCAGTAATTTTAACCAGGCTAATAAAGCCAAGGCTGTGCGTATGCTGCACGATATCAAGTAAATAGTCTTTCATTGAAACGTCCTTATGTAAATTGTTATAGTATAAGTATATGCGATTTAGAAGGTAGAAGCAATATAAATCCGTATAGAATTGTTATATTTTTTCCAAACATTGTCGCCGCTTGTGCCCAGATGTGACCAATCAACAGACTGTCTTTCCCATTGGTTATCAAAATCACGAGCAAGAGTTCGCATCCATTCTTCTTGAGTATTTGCTTTGTGGCTCATGACCCATTTTTGAATTTCAATTGGAAATTCGTCCCAGGAATAAAATTTCTCTACGATAGGAATTTCAGCAGTTGACAGTTTTTGTGTAGATCTGTTACCTGGTTTAGTAACTAACAACCAAGACCATACGCCGTTGCTACTTTCTGAAGATACTATATTAAATCCTTGACCATATAGCAGACTTTCCATAATTTTCTTTGTATTAAGACATCTAAAGTTGCTGTTTAATAGATCTAAACTCTGCCTATGATCGCAGTTATTGTACGAAAGTAAAAACATACCGCCAGGTCGTAAACAATCAAACACCTGCTTTGTTATGTCTTTAATAGGATCAAGTGGCATGTACTCAAACATGTTAATACATGTCGCAAACCCAATTTGGTTAATAGGAATGTTTTTAATTTTATTGTAAATTCTTAATCTACGAGTAGAGTAAAATTTATTAAATTTTGATCTTAATAGCTGCTTTACTTCTTTAGTAGTACATATAGCATATTGAGGATCTGAAGCATTCATTAAAGACGAATATCTTCCATCAGCAGGGTTAATTTCCAAGCTAGGGTATTGCCAGGAAATAAATTGTTGAATTACACCATTTATCTGATCATCAAACTCATTAGATATATATTTCTGCCGTGCTATAATTTCAAGAACGTCATCATGCTTTAATTCAGAATCATAATACCGTGCATAATCTCTTTGCAGAATTTTTCGTTCTTTGTTAGATATTACACTATCGATGTTATGTTGTAAATTATTAACTGCAAGGTTATATTCATCGTGTGCAATTTGCAGATTTGTAAGTTTGTTAAGAACTTCTTGGTGTGCGTGGTTATCTTTCCATCGGGGAATCTGTTGGTTAATTACATCTCTTCCATGTTCGATGTGAGACGAAATATCAAGCGGGAGATCCTTGGCATACAGTCGATGACTACGTAATAAACTATGGGAATCTAACAGTCTGCTCATTGATTTCTCCTTAACTGTATTTATATATGCATATTACCCAAAGCTAAATAAGTCATCAAATTGGTTCTCAGTTTGTGTTTTTCCTGCTAAATCCCAGTCAAGTACGCCCAGTAAGTTGTCAATCTTCTTGTCTACAATAGTTGCCTCCATTAAACTATCATCAAACGGCAGATCCTTAAACCATTGTGGTAAGTGCGATTCATCTGTGGGATAACCAACACTTGTGTATCCTAATGGATTAGGTTTTAGTTTACAAACAATAGTCTTCATGCCATCAATAATACTCTGACTATAGTTGTCTCCATGCATCTTCCTTAACCGATTCCAGTTAATTGCAGCCCTAACATGTCCGGGCATAGTTGATTTGCCTCTGTACGTTTCTGTTTTTGTTTTAGGGTCTACATGCCATTCCTTGGCAGTATACATGGTTAAGTTGTTTACACGTTTGGGAGTACCTTTTTCCCAGCCAGGTTGATCTTTAAATTGATATTTAAAGTCTTTAATCCTGCTTACAACGTGGTCAACTTCACTACCAGTAAGCACATCCATTAACAAACTGCTCATAAATTCCTGCATAACAAGTGGAGTATCTGAACGTTTGAGATCCAAACCCATGGCTTTCATTTTGCCTAGTTTGCCATTTACATCTAAACGCTGTCCTTCATTATCAATAACCAGTGCGGCATAACGCTTTTTAGTGATAAACAATCCTTTAAGTGCTACTACTTCTCTAGCACCCGCCATGATCTCGCCGTGTTTACGAGTAGTATGGAATGCAGTTTCCATAAAGCTAGGGAATGTTTCGTTAACAGCTTCGCCTAATTGATCATAAAGTTGGATACACTGTTCTTTACCCCACTCCATCTTTCCGCTTTCCACATCATCTTTAATAACTGGCCAGGCGCTAAAGTATACTGAGTCAGTGTCACCATAAACAATGCAGTCGCCAGTGTGGTCATATTCGCCAGTTAGTAACTCATTAACTTTTGCACTCATATGTTTAGCAATAGCTCTGCCAGTTAGTGTAGTGCTTTGCCCAATACGATGATCAAAGAATCTACAACCTGGATTAAGGATAGCACCATACAAACTGTTCAAGTTAATCTTCTTAACTAGTTGTCGCTTGTCCCAGAAGGCACGTTCTTCACCTTCACAAGTACGCATCTTTGCTTGGATCTCTTGACGTTCTGCATACCAGCGTTCTAGTAGTCCTGGCACTACGCCTTTCTTTTCATGTGTAAGTATAGTTCCGTTAGCAGTTAAGATCCAGGGCTTGTTACTGTCAAAGATTAATCTCCATACGTCTGCGGCACTGAGTGTGTCGTCACCACCTAGTTCCCAGTCAATAGTAATCTCTGTGCCCGCATCCATGTCCATAACAGCTTTGTACTCAAGTGTTCCAAACATGCCTTCCCACGCACCAGCAAATGTAGAACCGCTTTCCATCCTATCAGCAATATGCTTTTCAGTCATGGACATTCTAAGTTGTCCAACAATAGTTTCTGGAGCCATGTTTAACGAACGGATAACACTAGGGTATAGACTGTTTAAGTCGATGCTTCCAAGCCAGTCATGCAACCCACGTTTAGGAGTTGCAACATAAGCACCAGCAGCTCGTACACGTTCTTCGTCTTGATGCTTTCTATTAGGAACAATTAATCCTTGCTCGTGCGACTCATTAATAATTGCTTGCTCAGTTACAGCAACCGCACCCATTGTAGTAGCAAGTAACACAGTATTAGCGTGTGCAAGTTCGTTACTTAGATCAATAAATCTTAGCTTCTTGTCCAACTTGTCCAACAGTGCAGTGTCTTGTCTATTGTAGTCAATAAACTTTTTAAAGTCCTGGTTGTATAATTGATCCAGTGTTCCTTCATACTGTACTTTGCGCTCATCAAGTTCATATTCACCAATAGCATCCAGTGCATAACTATGCCGCTCTTCATAAGTGTACTTGCGATACAGTTGCATGTAATCTAGATGCTGTCTGCCAATTAAGTCATATGTAGTTTGTTCTGATCCAAAACGTTCAAACGTGCGCTTCTTAGGATGTTGTCCAAACAAGCAAAACTTTCGAGTATCGTCCTTGCTTAGTACACGTATAGTCCTGTTTACAGTGTATGGAATATCATATCCTTCGCTGTTCCATCCACTGAGAACATCTGCGTCATCAATAAGTTCTAGAAACGTAGACAGCATTTCAGCTTCTGTTTCGAACAGGAATGTATTGGGGAAATCGCTAACTAAGTCCTTTGCAGATTCCATGCTAAGACTCTTAGGAGGAACTGCAATAGTAATCATTTGCTCCATCCAGTTTAGATATAAACTAATGGCTGTAATAGCATTAAAGGGATCATCAGGACTACTATATCCACGCTCGGGATCAAAGTCTACTTCAATATCGAAAAAACAGGTTTGCAATTTAGGAGCATCAACACCCAAGTAGTTTTCTGCTAAACAACGGAATACTGGATTAAAGTCACTCTCCCATAGAGAACCTTTATCGTGCATCCTAACTTCTTTTTGGAACTCTTTGCCGTGCCGTGTACTAAATCGAGACACCGGGTTGCCATATATAGTTTTAAATTTACCACGTGGATCGTTATAATAAAACACATAGTTTGCAGGAAACTCACGATATTCTCTACGCCCATCCACACGTTCTACTGCATGGATCCTATCATGCTGTCTATCAAACCAGGCGTCAACGTAACTCATACAATTAATCCTACAATGTATATTAATGTTAACATAATGTTAAGCCAAAGTAAACTATTTTCCTTCCACAGATATCCTACAGCAATCCATAGTGCATTGCCAACAATAAATGCGGCGTGATGCCAGTACCATTCAGGCACAAAGCTCGCTAAACTTGCTGCTCCTACTAATACAATAGTAGCTAACCAACTTAACCATTGATATGGTTTCTTTTCTTGATTCATTAAATCCTCCAGTAAAAAGCCGCAGGACTAGCGTAATAGCTAGCCTTAATAATATCTATTAACTTACTACTGGAGTTTGCCAACGGTAGCCAAGATATTTTCAAGCTCAGCTAAATCTTCGCTATGCTTGGCGAAGTCAGCTTTGTATGCTGTTTTTACTGCTTTTTTAAGCACTGAAGGTTTAATCTCAAATTCTTCAGCAACCGCTTTAACAGTATCGTTGAGTCCTTCAGAGAGGTCATCAACTTCTTGCATTACAGTCATGCCTTCTTGAATTAAGTGTGTAAGTTTTGCCTTTTGTTCTTGAGTAAAGACGCGATCGCTGTTGCTCATTTAAAATTCCTCTATTTACAATTTATATTATTCTCTATAGTAACATACATATCTAGATATCGCAACCTATTTGTCTATTCTTTAGGGAAAGCCTTGTGGTATGGAAAATTGTATATTACTAGATCAGTTTTGTCAGTCGGATCAAGTTTATTCTTAGAGTTACGTTTCTTAAACTCTCCAATGGTTGCTTTTCCATCTTCTGCTTGTTTCTTAGCTTTGTTTAATTCTCGGTTAGTAGTAGGATCGTATACAAATCTGTAAAGCCTGTCTTTATTTTTAACCATAGCCCAGAGAGTAATCCACTTTTGGTTATCAACAGTATTAGTGCTATGGTGTTTGTATATAAACTTAGCTGGCTTCATGTACATTGGCGTCCCGATAAACTCTTTATTAATGTCAAAACTTATCCAAATTGCAAAGAACACAACAGGAATAATTAAAAACTTTTTCCACGGGGATTTTACAAACATGGGAACCATACATGCTAACCCAGCAACCATCCAAATTGCTGCTAGTTGACTAGTAGTAATATTTAATTCAAACATTTAATGAGATCCTCCAGGAAATGCACTACCAAAAGGATTAGAAAAATCTTCGTACCTGTTTATGTTGTCTGCCTTATTAATAATTAAATCAGTATTATCCAAATCTAATTCAACGTCTCCATTATCTGTTATGATAAATGCCATCGCATGCTTTTCGTCTCCCGGACCATCTAAAACCATGGTGTTTATAACTATCTCTTTGTATGGATTAAGTTGAATTAACTCAAACGTAACTGTTTCAGGCTTTGTATGCTCGTCAAAAATCCTGGAAAACCAATGGCCAGTAACAATAATTGATCTAGGAACTCTGCTTCGTATAGTTAAAACTTCTCTGTTAGTTTGAAATTGAAACTTTTCTCCTGTAGTTTTATTAAATATTTGATCGTTTTTGTGCCCTAAGTCGTCTCTGTCTAAATGCATAAGTCCATTATTCTTTGCATTAAAGCTAATAGTATTATCTAAGTCATCTTTAGTCCACATATCAATGTCTACTGGGCTTGTTGGATTCCAAGTCATTACTACCATGTACTCAGCTTTAGGATCGAAGTCATGCTTTTTAGCTACTGGGTTAATCAGCATAAAGGCTAGGATAAACATAAATGTAAACCCTACTAGCAGATTGAATAAGAGATCGATAAACCCGAAGCTACTCTTGTACTTCTGTTGTGCTGACATCCCAACTATTCTCCAAAATAACCATTTGTGCTTTTATTAGGACTGAGCAAATTAATCCGATTAAAGTAGTGCTGAGTGCAGTACTCATTCCAATGGCCATGTCTGCGATAGCTGAT
>Ga0209710_1002630_pt1 | contig 12508 bp, 8 predicted proteins | sample ArcticOcean_MG_C_5_FD_187436 | JGI IMG/M metagenome (GOLD analysis project Ga0209710, IMG submission 187436) | Marine microbial communities from western Arctic Ocean - ArcticOcean_MG_CB4_138 (SPAdes) (version 2) | ecosystem: Environmental > Aquatic > Marine > Oceanic | place: Arctic Ocean: Canada...
CCATGTTTGCGTTCTTGGGTTGCATCTTCCAAGCCTTGGCCACGCAAGAAGGCCCGATCGCGAACTGGACTGCGCACACCGCGGACCCGGTCCACGCGAACGTCTTGACGAACGCCGCCAAGGGCTTTGGCTTCTATTAAATCGCACGCTTTCTTTAAGCGAGCTTTTTAAAAAGATCAAAAACAAAAAGAAGAGAAACTGATTCGATGTTCCTTCGAACATTTATATATAATTGCAATTAAATAAGTACTCGTTGTACCTGTTTAAAAATCGTCACACGCACACATTTATTTCACGCGCACACTTACTAATTGCTCTACTATATCTCCGTTTTTTACTTTCGACTACTATTCCGTTCTCAAGTGAGAGAGGGTCATATAAAAGCGGGAGCGCGAGTGAAAAGAAATTTCCGTACCGGTACTTTATGATAATAAAATAAATATTACGTATTAAATAGATTTGAAGATCTTTATATTATTAGGCGATCTTTATTAAAAACTTGATTATTGTTGTGTCATTCCATACACTGTACTTCTCTTCCTTTCAATTATCGAAAAGAAAAAGAAGAAGAAGGAATAAGAGTATTAGTAGCAGTTCGGGAGGTATATATATATTAAGTTATACCGCCAAACTTTTTTCCTTTTTGTCTTCGTTCGAGTTATCATCAAAGTAAGCTTCGTGACCATGGATGGAAACATCCAAACCTTTTGAATAGGCTTCTGCATCAACGGCAACTTTCGAAAACTTATCAATGATTTTGATTAACGCATAGCCGATGATGAAAGAATAGATGGCGACACCAGAGGCGGCTAACAATTGAATGCCGAATTGCTTTCCACTCGCTTCTACTCCACCGGAGACTTTATCCGTTGCAAAGATACCAACGGCGAGCGTGCCAAGGAAACCACCCATGCCGTGTACGGCCCAGACATCCAAAGCATCGTCGAGCTTGTATCTCTTCGTAAACTCGATGCAACCGTAGCAAAACGGAACGCATAAAAAGCCAATCAATAACGCCGACCAAGGATCGACGAAGCCGGCGGCAGGCGTTATCGTGGCCAAACCAGCAATCGCTCCAACACACGCGCCGATTAAAGTAGGTCTACCTTCCAAGACCCATTCGAACATCATCCACGCGAAGAGCGCGGCTGATGCAGAAATTTCTGAATTGATCGAGGCGTACGCCGCTTGATTGTTCGCGGCCAACGCTGAACCGCCGTTGAAGCCGAACCATCCGAACCATAACAAACCAGTACCAAGAGCGACGAACGGGATATTATGTGGCTTGTTTTCTACAGAAGCGTCGAGGTGGTGTCTCGACGGCAACGCAACAACTGTCGCCAATGCCGAAAATCCAGCCGTCACGTGGATAACGATCCCACCGGCGAAATCATAAACGCCTTGTTTCGCCATCCATCCGCCTCCCCAAATCCAATGACATACTGGAAAGTACACCAAATGTACCCATAACGCGATGAAAACCATGTACGGACCAAAATTCACTCGATCGGCAAACGCCCCGGTCATCAACGCCGGCGCGATCACCGCAAACATCCCTTGAAACCCGCAAAACACTAACCCAGGTATAGTCCCAGCCGGTGAATTATTATTCGCATTCTCCAAGAAATAATACGTCGACGGACTCCCAATAAAATCGCCTTGCGATTCCCCGAAGCACAACGAGTACCCCCAAGCGACCCATATCAAAGTAATCAGTCCCATCGAAGCATAGTTCTGTGCCATAATAGTCAAAACGTTCGACGATCGAACTAAACCGCCGTAGAAAAACGCTAAACCAGGTGTCATTAAGTTCACCATGCCCATGCATATTAAGATATACGCGGTATCCGCGCCATTCAATTCACTGCTCATTCTTTTGACGACTTTAGATATTTTTTCCAGCAAGTATTTATGTTCGTATTTTTTATGTTTACTCTTATTTACAGTATGTATATATATATTCACGCTCGCGTATTATTATTATTACCAAACTTCTCTCTCTCTCTCTTTTCTATTACAAGAGAGTGCGTGATATGAGATATGAGTAATATGTTGAGTATTGTTTTTGACAGATATTAAGAGTGAGGATCTTTCTAAAACGTAATAATAAAAGGAAAACTATCAAACATCACAACTTAAACGCTTATTAACGGTACAACAAAGAGAAGGCTACATACCTCAAGCACTAAAACTTGCCATCAATAACGATACAGCGATTGATATTTACACTTCTTCTTCTACTGCTCGTAATAACGAGATTGAATCGATTGAGAGCACGAAGAAGCGAATGGTGCGCGCATATCTATCAGTCAACGACTGTTCAACGCACTGATAACTAATCTTGGAAAGAAGAACTCTGCGGATGATGACGGAGTCGAGTTCGTCTCAATCGTTCGACGTGGTCGTCCTCGCGAGAGATTTCCCAGAACACTGCTTGTTATGCATAGGAGTAGGCACGTGTTTCATCGTACACGTGTTCGCGAGAGTTTTCTTATCGAAGAACGAGCGGTTTATGAACGTTCATGATGATGATGATGATGATGCTCTCGATGAGTTTGATGAGGGGGAGAAGGCGTACAAATTAAGAGGGAAGAGTAATCAAAATAAAGAGAGCTTAGCAAGTGGCCGCCAGTATGTATCGGAAGAGAAACGATTTGCAAGATTGCGAACGAGATATAACATAGTGTACGTATTCGCTACGTTTGGGGATTGGATTCAAGGAGCGTATTTATACGCTCTCTATCGCGAGCACGGATTTTCGATGTCTTCGATTGGTTTCATATTCATCTTAGGGTATGCCTCGAGCGCGTTTTTGGGCACTATCGTTGCCTCTATGGGAGATAAGTACGGGCATAAGATTAATTGTGTTTTGTATGGGTTTGCGTATGCGCTCGTGTGCGTCGTGTCGAGTAGAAGGTCGGACGTGGCTTCGCTATATTTCGCGAGAGCGCTTGGAGGGATTTGCTATTCTTTGTTGTTTTCTTCGTTCGAGGCGTGGGCTATTGCAGAGTGCGATCGGAAAAAAATTCATAGGAGGAATTTAGCGCGATTGTTTGCCTCTGCGACGTTTTTTAACGCGTTATCGGCCGTCGTTGCAGGAATTATTGGAAATGCCGTCGTGGATACGTTTTCAAGTAAAAATGGCTACTATACCGGCAGCAACTCGAGGACGTTGCCTAGGTTACAAACAGCCGATGAGGCGAGAGTTGAACGACCACTTCCAGAGTTGAGAATAAAGACGTCGTTATTTGTCACTGAAGCGGATCCGAACGAGTTTGCACCAGCGTTTGATGTCGCAGCCGGTGCGTTGTTTTTATCTGGGTGTTTATGCGCTTCGCTTTGGGTGAATAACAGAACTACGACAACAAGACATAATCGTCGAGAAGACGACGATGATGATGATGACTACGACGTCGATGATAAAAGTTTAGACACGTCGTTTGAAACATCTTTTGAAGAAGGCTATGACACGGATGCAAATAGTAATAAAAAACAGCAAGAAATTATTAATCACGGCGAATTCCGAAAAATTAGAAAGAAGAAAAACGATGAGAGTAAACTTACAGGGCGGAGAGGGGGGATAATCGAATCGTTCAAAATAGTCGCCACGCGTCCAGAGTTATTATCTCTCGGCACGATGAACTCTTTATATGAAGCTGCGCTGCACGTTTTCGTCTTTATTTGGACGCCAGCGTTAGAGAAGAGAAAAGATGCAGACCAAACGGTCTCTGGATTCGTTCCTCACGGTGTCGTGTTTTCTCTCTTCATGACTTGTAAAATGCTCGGATCGATGACTTATTCAATAATGTCTCGCAGGAAATCTAGTTTATTTCTCGCGACAAATAGTGGTAGTAGTAGTAGTAGTAGTGCCAGTGATAGCATAGCACAAACGAGACAAAGTTTACGCTACGTCTTTCTTGCGGCTGCAATATCTTTCTTTTGGACGGTGATCTTCAAAGAGAGTTATTTTGTCGCGTTGTTTGCGTTCTGTGCTTTTGAGTTCGGTTTAGGTGTGTATTGGCCTGCAATGGCAGTTTTGCGTGGTGAGTTAGTTCCTAATAGCTTGCGTGCATCGGTGACGAGTGTATTCCGCGTGCCTTTGAATGTTTTAGTCGTCATGTTATTGACAGCTGCGGGAAGGGCTAGCGAAAGGGCGTTGTTATTATGTTGCGCGTCGATGATGACGTTATGCTTTATACTGAGCATAAACGAAGGATAATAGTTTTACTAAATATAAGTAGAGAGAGAGAGAGCTTAGATGCGTAGAAAAATAGAAATGATATAGAATGATGTACAAATTTTATGTGGATATTAATATGTAACCTTACTTAATCCGTGTAATTAAGCAAATGTTTATTTACTTCTCGAATGAATCATTATCATCGCTGTCGGTCATGTGTTCCTTCGAGTAAATTCTCTTCATCTTATTTTGCCCGGATAAATCTTTTTCTCTCGGGATTGGAATTTTCGCCCCCATGCCTACCATGCTCATGTACTGTTTGTTCGTCACCGCGAATGAAGAACCACGAATTCTGCCTTCTTTATGCAACGCGAGCTCGTCGTCGACGAAGCGAATGTCCAAAGTTCTTTGGTGCGTGTATAACCCAGCATCTTGCATTGGCAAGACCCAAGCAATTTCGTCGCTTTCGTTGTGGTGAGAATGCCACCACCCTGGTGGGGTAATGAAAACTCCTCCAGGAATCCACTCGCAACGAATCGGATCGATAATAGCGCCGGTGCTATCGATTTCTTTCCCCATTAAAGTATACACGTTCGGCTGTGCCGCGACGGCTAAATCCAACGCCACGGAATTATGCCTGTGTGCTCTTTGAACGCTTCTTGCTGGAATAGAGTTCAATAAAGACCATAAAACGTGCGTTAACGTTTTCGTCTGTTCGCACTTTGCGTTTCCGAGCAAAACGCCGAGCCTGTTATCCGACTTCGTCGACGAGTGCGAAATCTCTTCAACTTGCGCGAGCATATCGTCTCTTTTATACAAAGTCGGTTCGAACTTGTTCGCTCTTTTATTAGGAGTCACTCCTAAATAATCCATCAAAGGTTCATCGTGCACCCAATACAAAGCGGCGCCGCCTTTCTCGGCGCTCACGCATTCGTGCACTAAGCCGTACTCGCAAACTGGTACGACGAACAAATCGCCAGTATTCCAATTAATCGTCCCATGCTCCGACGTCGTACTCCCGTTACCACGAATGACGTAAAACGCTTGACTCGTCGCATTCGCCGTCGTCTCTATCTGTTCCCCTTCCAAGATTCTCACGAACGACGCCATCAAATTCGGTGATGTGCACTGTTTATCAATGTCCAAAAAATCATCGATATCGAACGGTATCACTCGCGTCGCCCCGTTCTCGTGCCAATCCGGTGGGTGCACTAGAACAGGTATTGGTTTCATGTCCGGGTTCGCCGCCGCGCCGTATTCGTATATCCTCGCATCCTTTTTCCATTGCCTCTCGAAGAACTCGCGCTTGAATCTCAAGTCGTCGTCATCGACCTCTTTGGTGCCTTGCATGTTTGTTCTCTATCTTTCTTATTGCAACTTCGAGAAAAGGCGAAAAAAGCGAGAGAGAGAAAGGAAAAGCAGAGCGCGCGATTCTGTTGTTCTTTTTAGCCTCTTCTGTTCTTTCTTACTGGAACGACGATTAGTATTGAATGTTTATCAATAAATGATTAGCCGACGCGTCCAATGTTTTGAGGTAGAGAAACGACTTTTGGGAAAGACAGCAAGGCGCTTTAAATTTTTAAAAAAGAGAAGATTTTGGGCCAAAGAGCACCAGCAAACATAGCACACGTTTTGCTACCAACGAAAGTATTGTTTCATGAAAATTACAAACAAACTTAATCCTACTTAAACTACTATATATATTAATTAATTGAAAAACCTAACCAAGAGAGAGAGAGAGAGAGAGAGGGATTAAATTTCTCTTTTAATAAGCTCTAGCGAGGATGACGCCTTCAAACTTTTGTTGAAACCATTTCATCGCGTCCGTTTTCGTCAATTTATGCGACTTCCCGACTTTCTTTTGGCACTTGCGTCTTCTGGAGACTCTGAAACCGGGGCGTTCTAGAACGACAAAGAAATCCATACCGTAAATCCCAGTCGATGGATCGTATTTAATGCCTAAATCGATGTGTTCGTTGATACCAAAACCAAAGTTACCAGTCGCGCTAAAGTTCTTCTTCAAGAGCTCGAACTCTTTCACTTTCAATCCGGACTCTAAGATTTGTAAAGCCTTGTCGCGGTTACCGACGGTGACGTGGCAGGCAATCTTTTCGTTACGTCTGATCCCGAACGTTCTGACTGTGTATCTCGCTTTGGAAAATACCGGTTGTTGACCAGTTAATTGTTCGAGAACCTTCGCCGCTTTAGTCAATCTGTCCCCAGATTCACCGACTGAGATGTTCAAGATTAACTTGTGGATTCTGATTTCTTTCATCGGGTTTTGAGTCGCCTAAATATATATTATAAGTGATAATAAGATGAGAGGAATGTTAGTACATAGAAAATAAAACTGTTTATCGTATTATATTATTCGCGATAGTATATTCGTGCTTCGCGAGCGCGCGCGCATTTTTCTGATTTTTAGGCGCTTAAGCCCTTTGTACTATAAAAATCGCGCGCATATATATACGATGCGAACTAAGCGCACGAGCAATAAACGCTTATGAATATCAATAAATATAGTTATATACTCAATTGTTGTTCATATTATTATTATTATTATTATTATTATTATTATTATTATTAAAACGTACCATGATTATTCGTTGTATATTTCTTCTCTGTGTGAAGTAATGATATGATAGAGACAAATTCTCTACTCGTACAGTGTTTGTGTTTAAGGTGTTGAATAACAGAAGTTTGGTCTAAAAAGTTTTTATGAAATCGTTTTATTCGTTTTATTTAGACATGTTGCAGTGATGAGTCAGCAGCTCATTTTCCTTTTTTTTCCTTCCTTCTTCCTTCCCCGACACGTGTCTTTAAACGCCATTACTTTCAACGTATCAACAAACACACACACACACAAAAACACTCACTAACATAAACAAAATGTCCCAAACTATGCAAGCAACTGGTAGAGTACGTTCTTTTCTGTTTCATTTGTTTCGTTTTTCGTTTTTATTAACTTCGCATCGTATCGTATGAAAAAAAAAATTGTTGTTAATTTCGGGTGATTTCGCGATATAGGATATACGTCGTCATCGAAGTGATAGTAATAAACCGCTCTTCACGAACATATACGCATGAGAAAACTCAAACTTTAAAAAAAACGAACGAATGCAATGAAAAGAAAGTTTTTACGTTCAAATTTCGATACGAAATCTGATTATAATTCGCGCGTCGTCGTGCAAGCGCGCGGTTGTCTCAGATCATTTTTTTGGTTGTCGCGATGCTGACGAGGATAGATATTTATTTTAGTTCTTTTTTCTCAAATATTGATATTATTTTCCCCCTCTTCTCCTCTTAAAAAATAACAGATTGTCCTCAGAGGCAATGGTAACATCGCGGAAGAAGAGTTCAACATCAACGTCTCTCAATCCATCTGCAACGGCTCTGGGTCGGTTAGATTAAACTTGAAACCGGGATGGCGACCATCGGCGACGCTCGATAAGAACTTCTCGCATAACTTCTCGCCGGCGGACTTAGCGGCGCAAGCCTCGAACGTCGCCGATGACTGGGACGTTTCGGTGCAAAAAGATGTCACCGTCATGGACCAAGCGATGTCTATTTCTGCTGACTTGCCATTGAACCGCAAGGCGGCGAGAGTTGCAATTACGACGAACGTTGACAAGATCGGCGACGTTACTTTGAACCTCGTACAAAAGGGGAACAAGAACCATAACGGCGACGGCTCGGCGACTAACGCGAACGTCGCTTCAGTTGCGTTTGCGTTACCGCTCAAGGAAGTCATCGACAATGATAACTTATCCGCGAACGTTTCGTATGACTTGTTATCCAACGATGCTCGCGTTCGTGCTTATTACCAACAAGGCGACGTTGGAGTGAAGTTACAAACGACTTATAACACAAAGTCGAACTCGGCAAACACGCACGCCGTGTTGACGTACTCCACTGATGACATCAAGGCATCAATCTCGGCCGATCCAGACATGAGTGGTGAAATTCGTGTCTCCAAGGACAGATATTCCGTCAGAGCGCCATATGACAAGTCCGGCGTGAACACGGATAACATCCAATTAAGAGTCGATTGGTCCCAAGATCTTTAAATTTTCTTTCACGCGAGGAGCCGATAACGAAAAGAAGAATAAGAATAAGAGAGAGAGAGAGAGAGTTTTAAATATTAAAAATAATGTTTGTTGTACATAGAGAGAAAAAAGAGTAATTATATAATTCAATCATCGTATTCATGATATATATCTACGCGCTTACTGTATAGTTCCCCTTCTCTACGTTTGCTTACTCGCCTTCGGTACGAGAGCGCTTGCGAGCAAAACTGTATACTTATTCATCTATTCTCGCTGGGGGTGGAAAAGAACAGAAATTAGAAGAATAGACCTCTCTGTTTTTGTACGTTTCTTATCTCACCACTAAAACGGTGGTATACCTAGTGAACGAGAAAACTTACGTATTATTATTAATTAATCTTCTCACTTCTCTCCACAAATAGCACATGGCAGTGAGCGCAAAAAACGTGCGAGCTCTAACGAGAAACTGCGAATCAAGGCGTAACAAGAACAAGAACAACAAAAAGCAATCGCGAGAAGAAGAAGAAGAAGAAGACAAACGAAATTCATCACCGCTCTCTGTCGCTTTATTGAGGTCGAACGTGCTCGTCTATGGCGCTCCTTGGTGTAAGAAATGTCGAGAACAAAAACGGCTGCTCGCTCGATTGGTTCCAAATTGGCAGAGACATTATTGCGATGTTTCCTTGGCGAAGAACGCGGCGCAATCGATTCAGATAAGGTCTGTCCCTACATGGCAAGTGCGTGGTAAACGATTTCCTGGTGTTTTCGAAACCGAGGAACAAATAGGAGAATTGATTGGATTAACGCACGCCTCGACGAGAGCGAATTCGAGAACAAGTTGTGCAGGTGCGAGAAGAAAGGACGACGATATTCTTGGAGGCGCGAAATTGAGGGATTTAGAATTTGGGAACGTCAGCAGACAGAGGAGGCATTTGAGAAAAGGCGCTTGGAGCAAGAGGAAAGCGATTTCGCTCGCTTTAAGGAACGAAGGCCGATTTTGGTGCGAGTTCGGCGAATTGAAGACGGAGAAAATTGAGCGGCTTTTGAAGTCAAACGAGCCTTTGATGGACCCGATGTAGTTTCCTCTCACTGTTTTGTAGATAATGACATGTATGTGTATTTAATTAGAAGATAGATTGATAGATAGTGCGTATCATTTTAGTTGCGACCGCGCATCATGTCGGCCATATCTAACAAATCCATCTCCTTATCGCCTTCCCATGGAACGACGCCTTTCACTTCTGGGACGTAATGCATGAGCATGTTCTCGATCCCACTCTTCAAAGTCACGGTCGAGCTTGGACACCCATCGCACGCTCCTCTTAATTCAACGTAAACAAATCCATTCTCTTCGTCAAACTTCTTAAACACGATATCGCCGCCGTCCTCGGCAACGGCCGGTTTAATCCTCGTCTCCAAAAGCTCCTTAATCATCGCAACAGTTTCCGAATCCGTATCTAAAATCGCATTACCATCAAAACTCCCATCGTCGTTCTCCCCGTCTTGCTCCTTCAAGATCGCTTCTCCGCTCGCGTAAAAATCCATCACCGCGGCAAAAACCTCCGGCTTCAAAACGTCCCAATCATAATCATCCGTCTTCGTCACGGTCAAGAAATCGGCTCCAAAGAACACCCCTTGAACGCCATCGATGGTGAACAATTTCTTCGCCAACGGTGATCGCATGCTCTCTCTCGCGTTTCCGAAATTCATTGACCCGTTCGCATACACCTCCTTCCCAGGTAGGAACATTAAACTTTGCGGGTTCGGCGTCGTCTGCGTTTGTATGAATATCTGTCGTCTCTGTTGCTTAAATTGATTTCCAACGCGATATCGTCCTCCTCTTTCGCTCGTCACGAAACCACCGAAGATTCCACTCATCGCCCTTGTCGCATCGCCTACGGCTACGGTAGCATATTGCGCTCTCCATTCCGTTCTCTTCTCGAACAAAGGTCGAGTCATCGGTGCTCTCTCTGGCAGCAGCAGTCGCTGCCGTCCAAGGCCAGTGCGTACAACGCTACCACAACAAGCATCGCTCGCTCTCGTTGAACAGAGCGAGCTGGACATTTGCCTGGTTATCATCGACGCAGTCTTTTTCATGATTTCTTTTCTCGCGCCCATTTATTACTTACTTAATTAAATTAATTGATTAATAAGTACAAAGTAATAATAATAATGGAGACGCGTGATGAAAACAAAAAGTGCCTTTTGAAGGAAAACTGGGGAAAAAGGCGGAAAAAGGCGGAAAAGAAAAAAAAAGACCATTTCTTCAAAAACGGCCCTTTTTCAGTTTTTGCTCGTTTTGATGGGAAAAACTAATAATAATAATAATAATAATAAATATTTAGAATGAACGAAGAAGAAGAAGAGGAAGAAGAAGAAGAAGAGGATGAATTCGAACCGGCGTTCGTGGACCCTGAAGCACCGGATACTTACGTACACTTGGACTTAAACGAGGACGATGAACGGCCTATGAATGATGAAGATGAAGATGAAGAAGATGAATTGATGGACGCAGAGCAGGAGATGATGATGACGATGAACGATGAAGACAGGGACGCCGCGGATGAGCGAGTGATCGTTGCACTGAGGGAAGATGCCGAAGTAGTCATTAAGCAACACGGAGATCATAAAAGCGTGTTTTGTGTCGGGTACGGGGAAACGAATGGTGGCGCGAATGCGTCGTGCGTAGTAGCCAGTGGTGGCGCCGATGATCGAGCGTATTTCACGAACGTGCAATTTAAAGGACGCGATGAGGATGAGGATCATTGCGCGAGATTCGAGGGCAAGGGATTGGAACGAGTTGGGAACGACAGTGTTTCCGCGTGTGTGTTTTCGAGACATGGAAGAAGTAATAGTAATAGTCCTGCTTCTTCATCTGCGTCGCCTTCTTTATTAGCTACGGGGTCTTTAGATGGAACTATTTCCGTCTTTGATGGACGAACTGGTGAGTTCTTGAGAGCTTTAGAGGGACCTGAATCTGGCGTAGAGTGGTTACAATGGCATCCGCACGGTCCAGTTTTGTTAGCTGGGTGCGAGGATTTCTGCGCGTGGATGTGGAACGCGAGCGATGGGAACTTGATGCAAGTGTTTGCCGGGCATTCGGGGTCTGTATCGTGCGGTCAATTTTCAAAAGACGGGAAGGTTGTTTTCACTGGATCGTTCGATGGTAGTTTTCGAGCGTGGAATCCGAGGAGTGGAGCTACGATTGCATCGTTTCATAAAGGTGGGTTGTTCCACGATGCGCCAGTAACTTGCATGGATTCAAAGTCAGAAGGACGCGAAGGAAGTTATCTCGTGCTCACCGGTTCAGAAGATTGTACGTTGAAGCTTTCAACCGTGAATGCGAACGATGGGGATAGTAGTAAAATTTTGGGAAATTTTCTAGCGCACGATAAGTGCATTGAATGCGTAGAATTTTGCGATGGGATTGTTGGAAACTATGCAGCGAGCGGTAGCGTTGATGCAACGATTCGTATTTGGGATTTACCGTCACAAAAAGTTAGAAGCGTGCTTTCGCACGGGAAAGCGGTGAGCCAATTGAAATGGGTGCCAAACTCGGCGATGTTATATAGGTGCGTTCGTTTCGTTTCGCTTTTTATCGTTTTTATGATCGTGTGCTTTGTTTTTTTTTTGATTTTTTTGCAACAAAAGGGCCCGTCGCGACGAGTTGATTGATACCCAGCTCCGTGTCACTTTGGGTGGACATGTTCTGTTTGCTAAATTGAATTTAGTTTTGTCGAAGGCTATCGGAGGTTCCGACTTTTATTTCCGTGTCGATAACCTGTGAGCATCCTTCGATACATCTCATCATTTTTTGTGTGCGTCTCTATTTTCTTTTTCAATAAACTAACGAACATAAAATTTCTTCCCGCATACATATCCTAAAATTCAACACAGCACGTCCGTCGACGGCGTCGTTAGACTTTGGGACGCGCGCACATCCCAATGCGTGCGCGAAGCACACGGTCACACGAAAGCAATCTTAGACTTTGCAACGTCGCCCGATTTCACGCGCGTCATAACCGCCTCAGACGACGGCACGTCTCGCATATTCAAAATGTTATAAATAATAACGTATTTATCTATATACGGTATGCGGTAACTTCACGGTCCGCGTTCGAGAAACTTAATCGCTACCAGAGTCCTCTTCATCGTATCATCATCATCATCGCCGCCAACCTTCTCTCTTAAAACTGAACAAAACTCCTTAAAACTGCCTTCGTTCTCGGCCTCGAACGCTCCTTTAACGAGTTCCTTCAAGACGACCCACCATCCATCTCTA
>Ga0209710_1002631_pt1 | contig 12507 bp, 8 predicted proteins | sample ArcticOcean_MG_C_5_FD_187436 | JGI IMG/M metagenome (GOLD analysis project Ga0209710, IMG submission 187436) | Marine microbial communities from western Arctic Ocean - ArcticOcean_MG_CB4_138 (SPAdes) (version 2) | ecosystem: Environmental > Aquatic > Marine > Oceanic | place: Arctic Ocean: Canada...
ATATTTCGTAATTCACTCTTTCTCTCGTCTGCTCTAATGTCTAAATAATAAATTGATATTACAAATTGTTATATTCAGAACTTTTGTTCGTTCGACTTTTGATCAACTCAAAACTTGGACCTGGCGATATAATCGTGTTCTCGTTCCTCGGTGATGTTGCTATGAGCGTCACGCTATCTGTTCTATCTAACTCATTTTCTTTTGCTATCGCGTTGTTACTTTTACTGTTCCCACCGCTCGATTGTTTTTGAAACTTATCAAAACTAACAACGATATCGTCGTCATCGTCGTCATCGAATTTAACGTAGTTCATTTTTCCGCCGCCTGGTTTCTTCTTTGAATCCGTTCCATGAATAATTATTCTTGGACTGCCTAAACTTCCAATACCACCACTAGCACTTGATCCGCCGCTAATTGCCGTCGGCGAGTTCGGAACGGAGCCGTGCCCACCCCTCCCTAAACACCTGTTACATTTTCGTTGTATCCACTCTGTATTATTTTCAACGAACGTTTTAATATCAGAAAGTACGTCACGGACGTCGAATAAATCAAACAAATTATCGGTCAATTTCCTTCTAGACATCGTTGAATTTAATCCAATATTATACCCTCCAACTGGTCCAATGCCGCCATCGGCTTTATATTCATCCGCTGGAAACGCGTATAAGTGTAATATGGCAAAGAAAAACATTTCTACACAAATCAAAAACTCTTGTATCGCATTCGCACAATCCGCTGCATCGTAATCTGACCAAGTTGGATCTATCCAACCAACGCTAATGATGCCAGATTTTACTAAAACTGCTATGAATACGGATTGCCAAAAACTGAAGAAAATAATAGCTTTGACTGAAAAGAACTTATAAAAAGGCGATATCGGAGCAAGCTCTTCTTTAGTCGCTCTGTATAATAATATCAAACAATACATTGCCCACGCCGCTGAGACGTTATTCACAAACGCTAAATAAGGGTAACTCACGTATGGATTCACGATTTGACCGTCTCCGTATACTCCTTTGGCTTCGGTCAAAAACGCAATCGATGCACAGAACGGCCTTAAGAGAACGAACTGTATGATCCCATGCCTACAAAATCTTAAAAACGGCTCACCAACGCGTGGTGGTGGTAATATTAAGCTCACTGGCCATAAATGATACTGTCTCGGTTTCCTCGCTAAAGCGTGTTCTAGTCCAGGGACGCAAAACTCTTGTAAATAGACCATGCAATAGGTATAGAAATTCCAAACGACGTATGCTTCGTAACACTCTCTGACGGTATCTAAATAAATCGTTATATGTTTATACCTCAACGCGAACCAACAATCGATTGCATATACTGGTACCATCGCCAAAATCCTAATCACGTGTCTTTGCAGTTTCGGTGCCCTATAGTTCTCTAAGTGTAAGATGACTTCGTAGAACGTGATCGGTATCGATAACAGGGCGAAGACGCCTGCTATGAACCACGCGATGTATAGTTGTTCGTATTTGTGTTTATGCATTTGATATGCTATGATCGGTATCGATATTAAGATCACGAAGTTCAGACAGACCCATATCGTTTTCACTAACTTCCATAGGAGACCAGTTATTGAGAACTGGTTCTGATTGTTCTGATCGTTATGACGATGATGATCACTATTATTACTTTTATTAGTAGTAGTACTGTTATTTGAATAGTTAGTAGTACTAGCAGTGACTAATTGAATGCTATCGTTACTATTATCATCATCATCATCACAATCGATATTAATAGTAGGCATTATTGAACTGAATTGAATTGAATTGAATTGAATCGTTAATTACTAGTACATATTATTCATCGATTGATTGATTGATTGATATGAGAGAGAGTCTTCTGTTTTTATAATAGAGAAAAGGAGAAGACAGAATAAGAGAATAAAAATGGGGGAAGTTGTGATAAATTGACCAGAGGAAAGAGTGCATTAAAATTGAAAAGGAGAAAAAGAGAAAGCGCGAGAAGAGAGAAAGAGAGTGTTGCTGATTCAATCAATCAATCAATGAAATATATATATATATACACACACAGAGACAGACATATATATATGAACTATAATTATTGAGCAAAGATTTGTTTGAGATCCTTCTCTTCATTCAAATCCGATTTCTTCAATCCGCCTTTACTCCTGCTCGAATTGAAGCGCTCGTATAATAAATCTAATTCTTTCCGATCGACTTCGCGCATTCTACTGAACCCGTCTTTCCTGGCTTCGCGCAAATCCGCGAGAGTAATCGAAGGCAACTCCGATGGAGCTTTTATAGCGCTGTTCTTTTTTTTAGCTTCTTCATATTCTTCGATCATTCTCGTCGCGGCGAACATGGAACATTTGCTAAGAAAACCTTTGATATCCGCGCCGGTTGTTCCGTGAGGCATTTCTTTCGCGGCGACGGCACATAAATTTACATCCGGGTCAGTTTTCACGTCTTTTGTTAATTTCCACATGATATCATAACGCTCTTTTTCGTTTGGCCAATCTAGAAAGAGAAGATTATCTAAACGCCCAGGTCTTAACAGAGCCGGGTCCATCGTATCCGGTCTGGACGATGTCGCGACGACGTGCACACCGTGCAATTGCTCGTATCCATCTATTTCAGTCAATAATTGATTGACTAAACGATCCATGACGCCAGCGTTATCAGTGCCTCTGCGTGGACATATTGAATCAAACTCATCGAAAAATAGGCAACACGGCGCCGCCGCGCGAGCGCGTTTGAATATTTCTCTAATAGCTTTTTCAGATTCACCAATGAATTTAGACATGATTTCGGGACCACGAACTTTTATGCACCGCATACCAGACTCTGTAATAGCCGCCTGAGCAATGAACGTTTTCCCAACACCGGGCGGACCATACAAAAGTATGTTTGTTTTCAAGCGCAAAGGACACTGCGCGAAAACTTCAGGGAACTTTCCGGGCAAAAGTAAATAATCGTCCAATAACTCCTTCGTTCTTTCGTAACCACCAATGGCGCTTAAACCACCTTCAACGATGTACGATTCAGGTTCGGCCAGTTTTAGCTCATCTTCATTACTCGGCTTCAATCCAACTCTCGCTTTTTCGTAATCCTCTAAAAGGAGTGGAATATCCTCTTGTTCTCCCCCACCAACTCTTGCTAAAAACTTTGGATCATCGCGCAAATTCAATCGCTGAGAAGCGTTTAAAGCCGCTTTTGAGACGAGAGATTCGAGATCTTCCAAATCGAATCCAATAGTTTTTCTATCATGTGAAATAGCATCCGCAACTTCTTCAGAAGTGAAAAAATTTTGATATGCAGATAGGCGCATAATGCTCTCTTTTCTCGCGTCTTGCTCCATTTGACCAATATCTCGAAACGCAAAAAAGACTTCTTCATCGAGCAAAGGTTTAGCAATCTGTTTGCTATCTTGAACCGTCGCTATGAAACATACCGTTTCAGCTCTGGCGCAAAATTTGATCTCATCCGCGAGAAGCGCCGCGGTATGATAGGCATCATCCATTTCACCAGCTTCTTCCGCTTTTTCCGGTTGCTTTTTGCACACGGCATCTAAATCTAACAAAACACAGATCGCAGGAGATCTGAAATGAGCAGCTTTAACGGCAAACCTCAAAGCTTTCATCGCTTTGCGAGGATGCGCAGGTAAATCTTTACATCGAACCTCAACGACGCACGCGTAACAGTTAGGATCGAATGCAATATTTCTCGCAACACCTTTCGCCAATGGATCTCGCACAGTGCCAATAGATTTGCCAGAAATCATAGAACCGCCAGGAATTTGAAAACATTTCATTTTATTCCGCTCTATTTGAGCCTCCTCCCAGAGCGATACGCGCACACGTTTCAAAACTTCAATTACAGATTCCTTGTATGTCTTCCCAGGCGCAACGTCACCTAAATGCTTAAATTGATCATAAGGAGGCATCACTGATACTCCTGGATATGGTTCGAGTAAACCTGCGTGTTCTTTCCTCGGATCAATGTACTTGCTCGTCTGACCTAGTTCTACTTTTACTCGCGAATCTTTCTTCACGATATCGTCGCGCGTAATGTAAATCAAAGGTATTGCGTCATCCGATAAATCCATAGCTTTCCCTCCAATCAGCTGAATCGTAACTTCAAACACCGCAAATGGTAAATACCCTCCGCTTCCAAGCGTATTACTCGAAAATATAAGTTTTGAATCAGAACTCAAATGTATTTGATTAACGGTGGCGCCGTTATTACTACTTCTACACCTATCATTATCATTATCGTTATTATTATTATTGCTAAAGCCACTACGACTGGTGCCAAAATCACAGCCTTTACGATTGTTAACGTGCGCATCAACCCAGTCTATCAATAAACTTGTTGCACCAGAATCGCACATTTTGGGAGTAATCGATTTCAAATCATCCAATCGACCGTCATCGTCCTCGTCGCTATCGTACTCGTAATCATCATTATCAAACACATCAAAATTACCGAGATTGAGCGCTACTCGTTGCGGACCAGTTAGTTTTTTCACTACTATTTGATTTGGTGTCAACGGTTTTGGTTTTGGCAATAGACCGTCGTCGAATGGATCATTTTTCTTTATCACAAAATTGCCCACAAAATCGCCTCCGTCGTCGTCGTCGTCGTCGTCGTCGTCATCATCATCGCTCGTTTCATCGTCCTCGTGGATTTTGAAGGGCTTTACATTTTTATCTGCTTCAAAAACCACCGGGCGAAGCTGAATAGAAACTTGAGCAAAATCATCAACGCGCATTGGTTTTGGACCTTGGATGAATTCAACGCAATCGCCTTGTACGGCACCCAAGAAATTCATTGTTGATGGTGATAACGCAACGTGTCCCGACCTCATGTGTACGTGCGATGAATATTTAACTCGAACAAGAATCGATCGTTTGTTTCTAAACTTTTTACCACCTTCATCTGATACGATTCGTACGCGACATAACGCTCCCTCTCTGCATGGTAATATTTCATCGTTGTTTTCTTTTGAAACGTGAAGTAACGCGATGCCAGTCAATTCGCAATCAAAATCGTCAATTACAACTTCATCCATCGCTGGAAACTTACGAGTTACTTTTCCGGTAAGATCATCTAACACTTGATACGCTGCAAGTTGCACGCGCGCACGAAATGGTTTCATTTTCTCTTCATCGCTAATAATAGTCTCTAAAGCATCGTCCTCGTCATCTTTCTGAGGAGGAGCGACTATGAGTTCTGTATTTGGAGCTAATCGAACGACGACGGACATATTATTTCTAGCAAAAGACGACGACGAACGTGACGAATGCGACGATTCGGCTTCAACTTTAGTGACTCTTAAAACTATCGGTTTCCCACCAGCGGTTGCGGAAGGGAAAAATGGAAATTTCAAACCGTTATATGCGCTTCCGAGTTGTTTCAAAAGAGACTCTTCTACGCGTTCACTTTGTGCAAAGAGGACGTCCCAATCTTCCTGTTTCATTGGTGAAACGTGCACGGAAGATGCTATTGGGGCAAAGAACACTGGTAAAACTTTACACAAGTCTCCATCTTCCAATCCTAATAACTGTGCGCTAACGATTGGGACGTCCAAGAACGCTTGTCCGCCTAATGCAGTAGTCGTCCCAGTCCACGAAACAAACTTTGTTGACGTGGAGGCAACGTCGTCGTCAGTGAAATTACCACTATCTTCTTTATTATTATTATTATTATTACGTTCCTCCTCCTTCTTCCTCTTCTCGTAATAAGACGAACTATAGGAATAACTTCGTTCGATAACTTTCACTTTCATCGGTAGCGGAAACTTTGGTGCTCGTTCTAACAATATCTCCGTATACTTCGATGGCAAACTAACAAAAGTCGTTTGCGAGTGTATGAATCTAACGCGCAGTTCTATGACTAAATCTCCATCGGTTTTCATGGTCATGTTATCTACGCCGGCGAAGAAATCGCCGTCGTCGTCGTCGTCGTCGTCTATTTGCGCTACATTTATTGCCCTAGCCAACGTCGCAGAGGCTTTGTTCTTTACACTGTTCAAGAATCCTTTCATCATCATCGCGTTATCACTGAATTATATTTGATGATTACATGCGTTTCCCGCCGACGCCGATAACGGTTTGCGCCTTCTTCTTCTTCTGTGGTTTCGGTCCTTTCCTCGTTTGCTCTGTTGGATCTTTCGCAGGCGCTTTAACGATCCTCATCGTTCCACCACTGCTCGTGGCCCTTCTCGCGAACTCTAATTCGTTCTTCAAGTTCACCTCTTTCGTCATCGCGAGCGATTGTTTCATTAACTTGGTTAAGTTTTGACCCTTTTGTCCATTATTAGACTGTTTTCCTTGTTTCTGAAACTTTCCTTTCCTTTGCTCGATCCTCTTCCCGTGCCTGTTCTTCGCAATAGATAGGTCCAGGAAAGTTCTAGAACCGCTTTTGTTTACCTTTAACTTCTGTGAAGAGAGTAGGACAGATCGCTCGCCTTTTTGTTTCTTGAACGAACTCTGTTGCGGCATTTATTACTCTTCGTATTGTTATTATTATTATTATACTAATTATTATTATTATTATTATTATTATTATTATTATTATTACTGTTGTTGTTTTGACGATGACTTTTAGTAGTTTGATTATTATTGTGTTGTTGTTCTTATTAAAGCTTGGATGATCGCTGATGATATCATAGGGTTCTTCTTCCATTCTTTTTGAGATTCATCAGGGTTTGCAGCATCGGCATCAGTCGGCGCCGCTTGATGGCTTCAAAAAAGGGTTTCATAGTAGTAGGAGCACATAATTTAAGTTCTTCATTATTGTCTTCCTCCAAAATCGGCCTATAGCAGTATAGTCATCAGTCTTCTTCTTCTTCATCTCGCGATAACTCACTTTTGTTCCCTCTTCTTCGTCTGTTTAACGAGACGACGATGATGACTACTGCGCAAACGAGCTGGGCAAGGAGTAGTACTAGTTTCAGTAATAGTAATAGTAGTTTCAGTAATAGTAATAGTAATAGTAGTAGTAGTAGTAGGAGTAGGAGTAGGAGTAGGAGTGTTCTGCAAGGCAGTCTTTGTCGTAGGACTATTAAAAACAACAACGACGACGACAAAGAGAACTTATGTAGCCGCTTTCGCCTCTTCAATTATTACGCGAGAAAGAACAGTAGGAAGAACTGCGCAGTACTGACTAAGAAGAAAAGAACTTACGGACCAGTTATGACCGAGGCGAGGATAAGACCTGGGAGACAAGCAGAGCAACGAAAATTCAGGATCGAGAAAGAGAGAGAGTCTATCGGTATCTATGAATACTTGGAACAAATAGGAGTTAAAAGATCGCAGGCTCTCAGGGTGATCGCCGAGGCTACGATGCAGTTCGAGGCCGAGTTCGCGAAGAGGACTACTTTTATCAATCGCAGACCGCAGATCACGGAATCTACTGAAGAAACAGAAGAACGAGCTGATGGAACAAAACCTCCTCGCGCCACGTTTAAGGAACTAAAGTTCGGCGAAGAAGAAGTAAGAAAGGTCGTTACGTTTCTAGAATCGAGAGAGATCAAAGACGAAGAGTTAGGGAAGTTAATAACGGATTTCCCAGCCGTCCTAGCGTACGACGTCGAGACGCGTTTGGAACCTTTGTTCGAATACGTCGTCAAAGTGCTCGGGATCTCTGCGTTAGAGTTCGCGAAAGAAATTCAAAGAAGGCCTTCTTTATTAGGCCTAAGAGCTGATGAGAACGTATCGAAAATGGTCGAGTACTTGGAAAGCACTGGATGTACGCGCGAGGAGATCATCGAATACTTAATGAAGACTTTATGATACAAATTATTATTATAACGTTACTAATATGTATTGGTATATAATGATTAGATTTATTTGTGATTTAAAAATAATAAAAATTAATTGATTGATTGATTTGTGTTAGTATTTAAGATGATGAAGCCACTAATTGAGGAGTCGCTGCTGCTGCTGATTCATTTGGACCGTCTAATTCGGCGGCGATTTCGGCAACTAGTTGCTCTCTATAGTCTTCAAAACCGCCGTTGAATTTCGTTACGACTCCATCGTCGACGACCCAGATTTCGCTCGTCTCTTCATCGAGAACTTTGGAGCAAATATGCGCGTCGTGAGTAATCAAAACAACGCCACCTTCAAATGCCGTTAAAGCATCCGCTAACGCGTCGATAGATTGCATATCCAAGTGATTCGTCGGTTCATCCATTAATAAAATGTGCGGGTTCGATAAGGCAATAGCAGTGAATACAACGCGTGCTTTTTGACCGCCGGACAATTTCACGATTGGTTGTAAGTGATTATGCCCAGGTAAACCGAATTTTCCTAGCTTTGCACGAATTTCGTGGTCTTTATAACTCCCTCCGTCTGACGTCTTATACTTCCGTTGTAAATAACTCACCGGCGTTTCGTCCATGGCTAAAACGTCCACGAAATGTTGCGAATACCTGCCAATTCTTAAAGAGTGCGACCTTCTCGATTCTCCCTCCGTTGGGTCCAAGTCTCCGGCTAATAAGTTCATTAATGTCGATTTTCCGGCGCCGTTTGGACCGATAATTGCAACTCTCGTGCCCATATCGATCCCTAAATCGATGTTGTCCAAACTGAAACCCTCCAAACCGGCGTATCGAAACGAACACTCTTGTAAAGAAATCAAAGGCGGGTTTAACAAAGTCGGCTCTGGGAAGTGAAATTCGACGTCATAATCGTTCCATTTCGTTGGCGCTCTCGCGGTATTCAAGGAATCATCCGCGTCATCCATCATGCCTTTATTCTTCTTCTTCTCGTTCTTCTTCATCGAATCCTTCTTCGCCTTTGCGGTGATATCCTCTTGCTTCTTCTTATTCGATTCTTTCTTTGCAAGTTTCAAGTTCTTTTCGTACTTCTCAAACACTTTATTTGCTTCCGTTCGTCTTTGCACGTACATTTCTTCGAATGATTCAAAATTTCCTTTGTATTGATCGAGTTGATGGTCGTGCAAATGGATTATATCCGTCGTGACGCCGTTTAAGAAATCGCGGTCGTGCGATACGACGATCAAAGTTTTCTTCCAACGCATCAAATATTCTTCCAACCAAATCACCGCTCGTAAATCGAGATGGTTTGTTGGTTCGTCCAAGAGTAAACACGTTGGTTCAATGAACAAAGCTCTTGCTAAAGAAATGCGCATTCTCCAACCGCCCGAAAAGCTTTTCGTCGAATTATGCATAGAAAAACGATCTGGTCCTTTCAATTCCCCCTTTTTGACGACTGTGAAACCTAAACCGTGTAGAATTTTAGACGCTCGAGCTTCGGCCGTATCATCACCTTTTTGTTTCAATTTATCATACGTTGCACTTAAAGCTTGCGCGACGTCCATGTCGTTCCCAGTCTCTTCGTCCTTGAACGATAATTTATTCAACTCTTTGATCAAATCTTCGTTTTTGTTCTCATCGGCTTGAGCCATTTTCTCCATTAATTGTTCGAGCTCCATTTTTTTTGTTCTTAATTCAGCGAGCTCTACATCCGCGGCGACGACTGATTCCAACGCAGTGTGTTCGTCCCCGACTACTTCTTGTTCGACTAATAAGATGTCAATAAAATCTGGAACAGGAATTTTCCTTCTCGCCATTAACTTCATCAAAGTCGTTTTCCCTGTTCCGTTCGGGCCGACGATGCCATATTTCCTCCCATGCGCAATCGTTAAATTCGTATCAGTTAACAACGGTTTACCTCTCACTGATACGGAAAAATTATCAATCTTTATATCTCTCGAATTCGCCATTTGTGCCATCGCTTGTTCGTCCATTGCTGGTAATCGAACGTTAAATGCATCATCATCGTCCTTCATCGCGTCTTCCTTCATTTGTGCCTCTTTCCTTGCCATTTCTATTTCCTTCTTTCTCGCTTTCATTGCCTCTTTATCCGACGGTCCATCGAACGCGTTTTTTGTCAAATCTCTCTCGATTTTCTCATCAAAGTCCTCGTCCTCCGATGAGCTCGGTAGATCCATGCCGGCCAAGTAATCATCGTTCTTGCCCTTCTGCGCTATATTCAATTGTTGTTGCGCAGTAGCAATTCTTCTCTGCTGCTGCTGCTGATTAGCCTCTTTCTTCTCTTTCAACGCCTTATCCGATTCCGATTCCTTCTTCCTTTTTTGCTCCTTCCTCTGTTTCCTTCGCTCTCGCTCTTCTTCGGTTTCGTCCTCCTTTTGCTTCTTCGTTGAAGTATTCGTTTTAACGCTCTTCGTTATTTTTTCTTTCTCTTTTCTCCTCGAGCGCTGCTCTGCGGTTTCATCTACGTTCTTCCCCATTAAGATGATTAAGCGCTATGTATGTATTCGCGCTTATTACGTTCGTTCTTTTTGTCGTCCGACCGATGTTTTGCGTTCTTTGTTTATTTTATTTTATTTTATTTCATTTATTATCACTACAATGACAATGTTAACAGTAGTGAGAAGATGTGAGGATGAAGATGATGAACTACTACTACGGTATATGATTAAAGAATTAATTAGTTCGCTATGAAAACGTTCTCTCGCTGAACACCGTAATCAGTGAACAATTTCAAAACAACGTTCGTCTCTTTCTTTTGCAAACCGCACATGCATAGAATCGCTTTCCCGTGTTCTAATTGAGAAGAACCTAATATCGTGTTCGGGAAGTTTCCTGAAGAGTCGTTAGAGTTCGGTTGCTCTAAAGCAGAGCGAATGGTTAACGATTGATAATCGATCGATTCCATTATTGAAATAATAACCTTAACGCCATTTTTTTTACGCCATTTTTCTACTTCGTCTAAATCGATGGCCAGTCTCTGATTTGATTCCGCTAAAGCGAACAAAGTTACGGGTGCAATCGATGCGTGCGCTAACAAAGCTGGCCAAGATAGTAACGCCTTTGCGTTCGCGACGCCTTGAGCTCCTTTACATATTATAATTATCGGTTTCTTCCCATCCATCATCTCTTTCGATAATCGTTTTTCGGAAGTATATAAAGGGTTCGAAAATCCTAAGCCACGCGGTAACGAAACTTTCAGTCGAGCGTCCGTTGGTAATGTGGCTAACTCTGGCTCTTCGTTCACGTCGACGATGAACTCTGCTTTCGTGAAATTATTATTATTATTATTATTATTATTATTAGGCGTCGTCGTCGTCGTCTCATTATTAATATTAATACTACTCACTTGCATTCGTCGAGCCATGTGTATATCCGTAGGCGATTGTGCGATTGGTATTTTATTCGTAAACTTCGCTCTCGATGAATTGAAATCGACGACGTCGTCCTCGGTAGTCCACTCGTCTTTCGGAAAGAGCTTGAACTTGACGAACATACCGGGTTCTGTATACGAGTTCAACCAATCGCTGTTGAAATCGCTCTCCGCAGAGTTCTTCATTCGCTTCGAATTATCTCCGTTCTCGTTCTCGTATTCTTTCAAGCTCTTGACTACGCGACCAGTTCTTGTTTTTCCGTCGTCGCGATGTTCTTTGTTCAACTTCAACGAATTCGATAGTGCCGATAGTTTAACTATATCATCATCGATCTCTAACGTCAATACTCTCACGGTCTCGTCTATTGATAAGCTTTCGTTCGAGATCACTCTCGCCGTGAAATACTCTCGCGATGATTCTTTCAAACCTATAAACGCGCTACTGTTACTATCGTCCCCATCATCTATTGAATACGAGTTCCTTTTCATTCGTTCGTTTTTATTATTATTATTATTTATTCTTCTTCCTTCTCTCGCGCCTCTCTGTTGCCGCTGCTGAAGAGGAGTATCCAATCTTCTCACTACTAATGATCGCGTCGTTGCTCTCCAGATCATTGATGACATTCGCGTGAGTTGAGGTGTTTTTATGTGTGTGTGTGCGTGCGTGTGTGTGTTTACGTGTGTATTAGTATTATTATTATTTATAAGTATCTACCGTGTGTGTGTTTTATATCTACCGTAAGTCATAACCGTCTCGACGCTGCTGTCTCGAGATTATTCATTATTATTATCATTTCAGTCAAAATTATTATTTATTTATTTTTTAGACCAGGGCAGAGCAAAGGAAAAAAATAATCACCAGCAGCATCAACGAATCACCATCAGCTTCAATTCTTCAATTCTTCAGTTCTTCCGTTCTTTCAAAGCATCATTAGAAGATAAATAATAACCGTACTTGTACACACAATCGAAAATGGCATTCCTGGGCATATTCGGGAGAAAGAATCAACAACAACAAAGGACGAAAGATGTAGCCGATAAAGAGAAGAAAAATGCGAACCAGAATCAACAACAAATACCATGGTTCGTGAGAGTTTTCCCGTTTCCAGTGGGCGATTGTTGCGGCACGGGGAGGAAAGAAGGAGTACAACAAAAACAACAACAAAAGAAATGAAAAGAAACGAAAATTAATTGATTCCCGCTGTGCTATGAAATAAAGAGAGAGAGAGAGAGAGAGAGAGAATATATATATATATATTATTGTATGTGTGTATGTATGTATGTATATGTGCGATATTTATTATATATATATATATATATATATATATATATATTAATCTTTGTTGTTGTTTTTT
>Ga0209710_1002635_pt1 | contig 12489 bp, 15 predicted proteins | sample ArcticOcean_MG_C_5_FD_187436 | JGI IMG/M metagenome (GOLD analysis project Ga0209710, IMG submission 187436) | Marine microbial communities from western Arctic Ocean - ArcticOcean_MG_CB4_138 (SPAdes) (version 2) | ecosystem: Environmental > Aquatic > Marine > Oceanic | place: Arctic Ocean...
GATCAAGAATGTATTAATATGTTTGTTAGTGCAGTTGAGCAAGAGAAGTTATGGGCAGAGTATTTGTTCCAGGGCGGATCAATGATTGGCTTAAATGCACAGTTACTTGGCAACTACATTGAATGGATTGCTAACAAGCGTATGATTGCTATTGGACTAAGTAGCCCATTTAAAACTCCAGCAGCAAGTCCGTTGCCCTGGACACAAAAATGGATCAGTGGTGGAGACGTACAAGTAGCTCCGCAAGAAACAGAGATAAGTTCATATATTATTGGCGGTACAAAACAGGACGTAGATGACGAAACCTTTGGTGGACTCAGCCTCTAACGACATAGAGGACTGGATATTAAATTTTTTAAGTAAACCTAACACTACTTTTGCCGGACTGCCTCCATGTCCGTATGCAAAACGTGCCTGGCTGGATGGCAAAGTACTTGTTCGACACATACACTCGCAAGAATTAGAACTAGCCATTGAGTCTTCTAAAGATAGTTTTCCCGATAACAAGGATGTAATACTATTCTGTGTAGATCCAGTTAGCATTACACCCAAAGAGCTTGCTGACTTATGTACAAGCACTGATAAATTTGTATTACTAGACGATCATCCTGATTCAGTTGAAGAAATTCAAGGAGTAGTTCTTAACCAAGGTAAATATGCTATAGTGTTCATGCAACGGCGTAATCAGCTTATTGATGCTAGAGCAGAACTTGAACTCACCGACTATTATAAAAATTTTCCCGCTAGTTACAAAAAGGACATACAAGACAGATAATATGTATGAATGTTACGCCAGGATTAATCTAAGCAACACTTATTACCCTGAAGATATAGTAGACTTACGAGTATTAGATAATCCAGATCCAGATGTAATACTATCTCTTTATAAAACATATTGTGATCATAAGAAGTTTATAAGCGTAATGCCTATGTTTGCAGAACGGTTTGTCGAGCCTAGTAAAGACGTGCTAGGTTATTATGACAATAACGAGCTAGTTGCATTTAGTTTAATGCATAGGTTTAATGATAATCATGTGGAAGCAATACAGTTTGCATGGAATTATCATAAGCCTGATATGCGGTTAGGAATAGAAAGCCTTAAAGCTGAATGCGCACATTATAAAGCTCGTGGATTTAATTACATATATATTGGTGAAGCACAAGAGTATAAAAAAGAGATAGATGGATTTGAGCTACTGGGGCCACTTGAATGAAGGTACTATGGATACTATACGTTATAGCTTGCCCTAACTGTGATATACAGGTAGTAAATACATATGAAACAAAGCAAGAGTGCCTAAGGTATAAGAAATCAAATGAACGTATGCGTCTAGGTATATATGGTTACTATGGCTATCCGTATTACGATCCAACAAGGTTTGAGTGTGAAAAACAGGAAACAATTTAATGAATAAATTAACGGTATATACAAAAGATTGGTGTGGATTTTGTGTACAAGTAAAAGATCGCCTAACAGATATGGGTATCCCTTTTAATGAGATTAATATCGATCTAGACAACAATGGCCGAACCTTTATTAAGGAGCAAGGGCTTAAAACTGTTCCACAAATCTTTCATAATGGAGAGTTGTTTGTAGAAGGTGGAGCAAGTGGCCTTGCTCAATTATCCCTATATGAAATTAAAGAACGACTAAATGGATATGATCTAGGGGATTTAAGCCTTTAAACGCACATTGTTTGATCGATAAATATGTATATAGTAGCAGGAGTGACACAATTATGATGCCAGTAGTAAGAGTAGGGGATATAAACAGCGGCGGGGGTGCGGTTATCCAAGGACATCTAAATGTAATAGTAAACAGTATACCAATGGCACAGTTTATGTCACCAGTTACACCTCATCCTCCGTGTCCACTTGTGCCTATTCACTGTGGTGCTGTAGCAGCATTTCCAGGAAGTATTAAAGTTACTGCTAATAGTATGCCAGTTTTAAGAGTTGGAGACATAGATAGCTGTGGACATTCAAGAGCAATAGGCAGTTTAAACGTAATATGTGGATAAAATAAATGGTATGTATAGTAGCAGGAATTAAAAGTGGCGGGTTTGGTCTTAGCGCCTTAGGTGGATTAACCGCTGGCCTTGGTGGCATAACAAACGTGGCTGGCCCGTTATCATCAGTAATGAGCGGGCTTCCCGCCGCAACCGCGATGGCTAGTAGCATAGGTGCTGTGGCAGGAGCTGCAGGTCCTTTCGCATCAATAGCCGCTCAAGTTGCTAGCAGCGCCAATCTTCCGCTAACACAGTTAACATCAGGAATAGGCGCCGGCGGATTTTTAAATAGTATTGGTAGCGCCGTTAACCTGGGATCCGGATCTATAACTGGTATGCTAGGTGCTGGATTTGAAAGCATTGGCGGTCAGAGTTTTGCAGATGGGCTTGCAAATCATGCTGGAGAATTATTTGGATCTGGCCCCCTGCAAGCAATACAAAGTATGGCAGGCGCAGAAGCCTTTTCAGCTATATCCATGGACATTGCTGGGCCAGTAGCTAACGCATTAACAGGTCAGTTTGGTGGGGCTATAAGCAGTCTTACTCAAGCATTGCCTATAGATGGAAACTTTGGTAACTTCCTAGGAAGTGCTATTCCTGATATGAACTCCATGGTTACTAATGGCCTAACAAATTTTATGCCTAATCTTGCTATCCCAGACTTTGCTGGAGATATGTTAAACTTAGGTTCAGCATTTGATATGGGAGATATGGCAAACTTTGGCAATCCTGGCCAACTAGTTGGCAAGCTATTAGAGCAGGGAGCCGGTGGTATAACTGGGCTAGACTCAGTGTTGAACGATCTAAAATTTGATCCAACCATTATAGCAAATCTTGGTAGCGGTCAATTTAACGACGTGATGTCTGGAGCCTTGTCTCAGATTACCAACCCTGAGATGATTGCCAATGCTCAATCAATGCTAGGAAGTGCTATTCCTAATATGGAAAGTTTAAATGATTTTACAAACTTATCTAAAATTATGCCAGCTAGTTTTGCAAGTATGGTACCAGACACAATGGAACAATTTAAAGGACAGTTGCAGGGTATTGATATAGGAAGTATTACTTTGCCTACGCAGTTTGGTGGACTAGTAAATAACCTTCAAGCAGTTGATCTTGATGTAATTAAAAACTTTACGGATGTTATCGATCCTGATGCGGCAACAGCTATAGCGGCAAATTTTCTAGGTGGTACTGGTATGAATAACTCCGTGTCAGTTGGTGATATTATGGGCAGTGTAGGCGGTATTGGAATAAAAGATAACACTTCTATCTATTCAAAGGCAATGAATGAAATGGATGATTTGGGTGCGTTTGCTAGTTTTAAGACAATAAATGCACAGTTACAAACAGGTATCGCTGGCGGTTATACCAGTGGATCTGGAGTATACGAGACTGACGTCATTACTGACCCTGCTGGAATTACTCATAAAACCTTAGACTCGTTTGTTGCCGCTAAAAAAGGACAACTGGAAGCGGCAGTTGCGGATATTGCAAGTGGCGCAAGTGGTGCTAGCGCAGAAGTATGGAGCGGAGCATTTGGAAAAGCTAAATCATCCTACACTTCCATGCAAAATAAGATTCTGTCCGAAGATGTTCATGCGGCAAAAACAGATTTACACCTAGAGTTTAGAAACGAATCACCAGATAATGCATATCAATTTATGGCAGGGTTAACACAGAAAGTTACCGATCCAGCTAAATTAGCTCTTATCCAGGGAATGAATGAAGGTGAAGTTGGTACCAACAAATTTAAAGAATATATGAAAGGTGCTATAGCAGAAGCACAGAACATAAATGAATATGATAAATTTGGAATTATTCCTCGATCTGCTAGAATTCAAGAGGTATAAAAAACAACATGAATCACGTTACTCCAGTGGTATGTATTAAACATGGATGTGTAATACACCCAAAGACTGTTACGTTTGGTGGAACTGATCTAGACGTTGACTGGTTACAAAAAGTAGAATGTAATGATAAATGTCCCAAAAGAAACACGAAACAATAAACAAACATTATCAGCCTAGTATGGCTAGGTTGTACAAACAGATTATTCCTATATGCGAAAAATTATTAATACAGGATGGATACAAATGTTATTTTGGTACTCACAACTGTAAAAACTTTTCTATCTGGAAAGATTGTTTTACAGATATGATTGGTTTTGATATAGACAATCCTACTAATAATAAATCAGTTATTGAAATGGATTGTAACGAATTAGGTAATATTAAGATTCCATTGTCTTTAGTTGTATGTGCTGTAGGAAGTAGGGAAGTAACTCCTAAATTACAACATTTTATGCATAACTGGGTATTAGATAATCTTTTACCTGGCGGACTTTTTTGTATTAATGATTATAACTTTAACAAGTATAATGTAAGCTCTTTATCTATTGTAGAAACTTTTTATGATTCTTTTAGAAATAAACCTTATTATCTGTTGACAAAAACCCTTTAATGTAGTTAAATAGTACTTGTAATGTTGAAGCATATTCAACGATAGTAAGACCCCGGGGCAGTACCGGGCATCTCCACCATAAGCACATTCTACAGGGTGTGTTTATGATGGGGATGAAATAGGTTCGATTGCTATTCAGTAAGATATGTGGAGTTGCCGGGATCTAAGCGCCGTTACCGCGAAGAAAACTTATAATTGCAAATGACAATTATGCGCCAGAAATGGCATTAGCGGCTTAGTCTAACTAAGCACGTGGGGGTTGGCAACGTACCTAGCAACAGAAACGTTGCACCATTATCACCAAATAACTGGTAGTTATAATACCTACTATATAAGTTAAATACTAGTATGAAGACAATTCTTATACCAGGAGATGACTGGCTTTTACTTGCTAATTTTACTCGATCTGGTCACGACCTTATCTTGATAGGCCCTGATGGGAAAGAGATCTTTATCAGAGATTACTTCTTAAGTGATCCTCCGATGGATTTAGTAACAGATTCAGGCGCAATAATACAGGGCAATTTAGCTCTCCAACTTGCAGGCCCTCTTGCGCCAGGGCAGTTTGCAGGACCATTATCTGGACAGATTAGTATTGGCCGTGTAGACGCAGTTGAGGGAAAGGCAGAGGTTACTAGATCAAATGGCATTACTGAACAAATACAACAAAATACAGACATATTTCAAGGTGACATAATTGTTACTAAGGCTGGTGCTAGCATTGGCATCAGTTTTGTAGACGATAGCATCTTTAGTATTGGCGAACGAGGTCGTATGGTTATTGATGAGATGGTTTACGATCCTGCAACTCAGGAAGGAGTCTTTAATACTAATATTGTACAGGGAGTGTTTAGTTTTGTTAGTGGACAAATAGCAAAAACAGGTGTTGACAGTATGACAGTTACTACACCTGTAGCATCTATCGGCATACGTGGTACTAAAGTTGCAGGTGTTGCGGCACAAGAAGGCACAGAAAACACATTATCATTGCTTCCTGAAACTGTAGACGGGCAACAAATAGTTGGTGAAGTTACAGTAAGTAACCAAGGTGGATCCAGTGTACTCAATCAAATGGGGGCTAGCCTTAGTGTTAGTAGCTCATTTACACCACCCCCGCCGCCAGTAACTCTATCAGAAGCGCAAATACAGCAGAAGTTTGGAAGCACATTAACTACACTTAGCAAAGCAAATACTGTTAATGCAGAAGTTAAAACAGAGAAAGCAACACAAGCGGCAGAAACTGCAAAGGCTGAAGCTGAAGTAGCTCAAGAAAAAGCTGAAGTTGCAGAAGCCGCGGCTGAGGAATCTACGCAGGAAGCTGAAGCACAAATGGAAGCGGCTGTTGAGAGTGGTGATGCTGAAGCAATAGCAGAAGCTGAAGTTGCAATAGAAGAAGCAGCAGAGGAGATGGCTGAAGCAGAAGAGGTTATGGCTGAAGCTGAAGCGGCTGTTGCAGAAGTAGAAGCAAAGGTTGAAGCTGTAGAAGAAGCAAAGGCTGTACTAGAAACTGCTAAACAAGAAATGGAAGTTCAAGTAAAGGCCGTAGAAGCTGTACAAGAAGCACCACCTGAAGAATCTCCAGTACAAGAAGCACCACCTGAACAAGCTCCTACTGAAGCACCGCCAGAAAATAGTAGTGAAAGTGGTAGTGACGGGCTTGGTCCAGAAGGCGAAGCACCACTGGAAGAATCACCATTAGAGGAAGCACTATTAGAAGAAGCACTCTTAGAAGAAGTACCACTGGATGAAACTCCATTAGAGGAAGCACCGATTGAAGAAGCACCACCTGAGGCTCAAATAGATGAAGCACCACAGGAGGCACCGCCTCCTGTATCTGCTCCAGAACCAGTGCAAGAAGCTGCACCAGCACCTATGCCTACATATGCTCCTGAACCAGTCGCGGCTGCAACAACGTTAATAGCAAGTATATTTGCTGTTGAAGCAGTAGCGCAATCGTTTGTTTATGAGCCTGTACTGATTGAGCCAGAGCCAGAGCCTTTAATAGTAGTACAAAGTGCGCCACCTCCGCCTCCTGAGCCGGAGCCTGAGCCAGATAATCCTACTATTCATTTTGTTAATACATTAAATCAGATAATCTTAGACTTAGACGGAGGCATCGACACTGCTCAAGTTTCTGTTGCTGAATTTACTCTGCCAGATAATGTTGAGCGACTAGTGTTTGAAGAACAAGCAGCAGTTGCCACTGATCAGGCAGGGTTAGAAACAGAATATTATATAGGAACCTATCTTGGAAACTATTCTAATAAAACACCATACAAAGAAGGTGTTGATGCTAACATAAACTTTCATGGTACATGGCAAGACATTGATGGAAACAATAATCTTCAATATGGAGGAAACCATCAAAATAGTCATTTTACCGTTCGATGGGAAGGTGAAATAACTGCACCATATACTGGAACTGTAAACTTTTATAGTAGTCACGATGATGGCGCAAGAGTAAAGATAGACGATAGTTATGTTTTTAATAACTGGAACTTGCAAGGAAGTCGATACTACAATAGTAGCGGTTCCATGGATATGGTTGAAGGACAAAAGTATAAGTTTGAGGCTGAGATGTATGAACATGGCGGAGGAGACGTTATGCGATTATACTGGCAATATCCAGGACAATCTATACAAATTGTTCCTGCAGATAACTTTACCTATGACACCACAAGTGCCGCCCCAGCATATACTGGTTATGGAAATGAGTTAGACAATTACTTAGAAGGTAACGACAACGGCGGTACACTGTACGGATATGGTGGGAATGATATTCTTGTTGGTGGTGCAGGTGTAGATAAAATGTATGGTGGGGAAGGTATGGACATATTTACATTTACAAGCGTAAGTGATGTAACCAACAACTTTATAATGGATTTAACAAGTGAGGATAAAATTGATCTCACTTCATTCAATATACAAAGTTTATCATACAGAGGTACTGATAGTTTCCTTGGACAAAGCGGCACTGAAGTAAGATACAATGCTGGCACAAAATTGTTAGAAATTGATACAGATGCTGATCAAGTTAGTAACTATGAAGTAGATATGAGTTATTCTACTTTTACCGCAGATGTTATAGACACTAGCAATTTTATTTTCTAGACAAAAGGAGACTTCGTTTTTGATACATTTATTTAACATAAAGAAATATATATACATTGTTCTCTTTTTGATATTGACAGGGTGTTCTTTTATTCCTGTTCCAATAACATATATGAGCTCTGCAAAGTCTGGAATTGATGCTGTACAACTATTACGGGGAGAACAAACAATTAATGACCGTATTGTATCTTCTGTGGTCGAGAAAACGTGTTACACGATTGCCTGGTTACACGGAAAAGAATACTGTATAGAAACTGAGCCAGTAGAAGATCTACCACCAATGGATTAAGGAAACAGCCAATTGTTAATATAATGATCTCTGTTCTTTAATAATCTTTTTCGCAAGCTATGATAGTTTGGAATCCCATTAGTTAGAACTTCGTTATTATCCTCTACTAGCGTATTAAGTCTAACATCATTATCCAATAGATCATAACTGTGATTAAATACATCATCAAATACATCAAATCCCCAGTCTCGCAATATCTGTACGTGTCCTTTGTTACTTACATACAATGCTGGATGTAATGCAAGCCAACATTGTGTAGTTTTTTCAGTAACAAAATCATAGGGCAACTTATATCTAGTTTCTGTAACTACACTAAATTGACAACTTTCGTATACCCGTTGTAACTGGATTAGGTTTGCAGTATTCCGTAAAATACCATTTTCATTTATATTAGCATTAGTGTAGTCATCTTTATCCCAGTCTTGAGCATGTGTATGTAAGTTCCATCCCATGCTTTTATAACTTATTAAGCGGTTAGGAAATCCTTGTAACAATTTTACTGTATCTGTACGATGAGGTCTTGCGTTCATGTTTAAGCACAGAAAGTTAAACTCTTTGTCCTTAGTAAAATTAAACTGATCAGGGACTCGATGGTTAATAGCATCTTCCTTGTGGTCCCATAAAAATTTAGGATAGTATACTAAGTTTAATTTAGGATATAAATTATCTAGATGTTCGTGCCAGATATAGAATGTAATTTGATTAATAGCAGACCCGTAATGGTTAATATAATTTTCTAACTCAACTATCTTTCCATCCGTGTAAGTTAAGTCATCCTGCAAAAATAAAGACGCTGGTGGTTTAGGGTACACTAAAGGCCACCCAGTAACTGGGTCATGCAATGCTATTAACGTATCTCCATATCCTGACGTTTGTATTAGACCGGGCGGAGGAGGATGTTTAAAGTTGTACACAATTTTATTTATATGCGCAGATAAATACGTCTAAGGAATAGGAGTAATTAATTATGTACGAATATCGAGTAAACATAGTTAAAGTTATTGACGGTGACACAGTTGATGTCGACATTGATCTAGGATTTGGTGTTTGGATGATGGACGAACGAGTCCGCATGATGGGTATTGATACTCCAGAATCTCGTACCAGAGATAAGGTAGAAAAAAAGTTTGGTTTAGCTGCAAAAGCTAGGCTTAAGGCTTTGTTAGGTAAATCCTGTGTCTTAAAAACACAAGTTAACAAGAACGGTGAGGATATGAAGGGCAAGTTTGGCCGTATTCTCGGTGACTTTAATGTATATAATCCTGCTACAGATGCATGGCAAGGATGTTGCAGCGTACTAATTAGTGAAGGTCATGCAGTTGCATACAATGGTCAGAATAAGGAAGAAGTAGAACAAGCACATCTAGACAATAGAAAAAGGTTGTTAGAAGAAGGCATTGTCATTCTATAATGGTTGACTTCCGCTAGTTTCGTGTTACTATATAGAACAATTTTAAACTATGTGGAGCAAGTTTTATGAGAATGAATTACGCATTAGTGTCACTTATTGGATTTATTGTTGGTGTTACAAGTTACTATTACCTTGGCAAACCAATTGAAGTTGTTCGAACCATTGAAGTCGACAAGTATATTACTGTTGAAAAGGTGTTAGAGGTAGAAGTCCCAAAGATTGTTGAGAAAGAAGTAGTAGTTAAAGTTCCAGTAACCCAAACAGTTACACAAACTCGAATTATTTATATGCCTAGTAAAGGTAAATCCCAAGTTAACAGCGAAGAGTTAGAGTGCATGACACTTAATATCTATCGCGAGGCAAATAACCAGAGTGTTGCTGGTATGATTGCTGTAGCCAGAGTTGTTATGAACCGTGTTCAGAATCGGCGATATCCTGGTAGTCCCTGTGAAGTTATTTACGAAGGCCCTATTCGCGAATCATGGAAAACTAAAAAGAATCCTGATCTAAAGAAAGAAGACAGAATATATAACCCAGTACGACACAAATGTCAGTTTAGTTGGTACTGTGATGGCAAGGTAGATGAAGTTATCAATAAAAAAGATAACATTAAATGGAAAATTGCTGAAGATATTGCATTCCAAGTCTTAGCCTATGACAAGTGGAATGGCATGGTAGAAGGCGCAACTCATTATCATGCAACCTATGTTAGTCCAAAATGGCGCCATACACTACGCTTAGTAGGCAAGATTGACGACCACATTTTCTATAGACAGGAGTAACATGTTTAATACTGATGGCTTAGAGCAGGCCAAAGCTGATTTTGAAGTCCAGCGTTTCTGTGTGATAGATAACATTATACAGGAACCCTGGATTTCTGATCTTTATAAATGTTTACCAACTATGAACATGGGATACTGGATGTGTGCTGGGCATAAACATCACAAATACTCACAGGAAATGGCTAAAACTATAGATTTAGCGGCCTTTAAAAGTTACCATAAAAATCGTTCCTTGCAAACATTTGGTTATTGGCATCGTGCTAAATGGTTGCTTAAAGAAGCAGATTATGTAGAAATCGATCATCCTAGGACCATTGAGTTTAGTCGTGTAGTATGTGAAGATTATATTTTAGGGAAGCCCGATACTACATTTTTAGATGTTGCTGAACGTGTTACAGGGTTTCCAAACATGTATACTAGAGAACCAAGTTACAGCGCATACGATCATGAATCATGGTTAAATCCACATCATGATCCCAGGCGTTGGTGTGCTTATATATTTTACTTTAATCCAGATTGGAAAGCACACTGGGGCGGGCAACTATGCTTAATGAATAAAGATGAGCAGACGATTAAGCATAGCATTGAGCCATTTGGCAATCGTCTAGTGCTCATGGATGTTAGCGATACAACTGGGCACAGACAAAACAAGCATTTTATCAGTCCAGTAAGTTACCTTGCTCCATATCCACGCTACAGTTTAGCTGGTTGGTTTTATCCCAAGGACCAGGATGGAATAATGCCAACAAGTATTTCTAACGATGGGACCTAATAAATACACTTATGTTACTTTATGAACTTACAGAAGCAAATTTACCACCTGATCAGGACTACCTTGCTTTAATAGGCGATATACTGGACGATGCCAATGATGAGTATGCTAAGTTCCTAAAAGATAATAATGACCAAGATGATGTAGAAGAACTTGCAGACATACTGCAAAGTTATAGTGACGCAGAAGAGTTAAACTTGGATTGGCATGTTGGCGAGACAGGACGCAAAGCAGTGGATTGGTATATACAGAGTGCGCAAGTACACGGCAACGGCGACATGGATATCATTCTTGACCCAGATAGCATAATTGGAAACTGGGGACCAAAGTCATTTAAAGACAGTGTGTTAAAAACAATAGCACACGAAACGATACATTTAGCCCAGCGTGATCGCATGGGTGCAGAGAAATATAACACATTACCCAGCGGTTATATGCAGGGACTTAAAAAAGCAAAAAAATCTGGTAAAGAACAGGACATGATCCGCACTTACTTCCGTGATCCACAGGAATTAATGGCACACGGACATGACCTAGCACAAGAGATTATGGCTAGCAGTAACCCAGAAGACGCACTACGTAATCCTGAGAAATACAGGAATGAACTACCATCCTATGATAAGCACAGGGCAATATTTCCACCTAATGCCAAGCCGCTTCAAAGATTACTAAGTTACGCTGCTGGTTATGTTAAATAAGCGATACAATAACAGGGTTTGGGCCGTTAAAAATGCTAGATTATTATATGTATTTTATAATAATTTTATTAAACTCCTACGGGCTACAAAACTGTTATGGAAATATATCCCAATAACTAAGATTGAATCCACTGTTAAGGGTGCAATGTTTGATTGTCAAATGTGTGGTAATTGTATACTCTCAAGTACTGGGATGTCTTGCCCTATGAACTGCCCTAAAGGTATACGCAACGGTCCTTGTGGCGGTGTCAGAGAAGACGGTGGGTGCGAAGTAATACATGATATGCCTTGTGTATGGGTTCTTGCATATGAAGGTAATAAAAATATGAATTCAGGTAATGCAATACAAGATTTTCAACCGCCACTAGAACATAGTTTAAAAGGTTCTAGTTCATGGATGAAAGAGGCTAACAAATAGTATATTCGGTTGACACTTGTCAAGAGTATGCTATAATACATTATAAGTTAAAGACAGAGAGGACGATATACTATGAACACGAAAAGAATTTTATTAGTTACTACAGTAGCATTAAGTTTAGGCGCTTGCCAAACTATGGGTAATCATGCCCCAAAGGCTTCCGTAGGAACACTGCTCGGTGGTGCAATGGGCGGACTTGCTGGGTCACAAGTTGGTGGCGGAAAAGGTAAGTTAGTTGCTGTTGGACTTGGCGCTGTACTTGGTGCATTTATGGGCAACAGTGTTGGTGCTAGTTTAGATGAACTAGACAAGATGAAAATGCAAAAAACTAGCCAATATACTCTAGAACGTTCTAGAGATGGTCAAGCAAGTGCTTGGTATAACCCAAACAACGGAAATTCTGGAACAGTAACTCCTACTCGTACAGTTAAAGAGAATGGCAGATACTGTCGTGAATACCAGCAGACTGTAACTATTGACGGTAACACACAGAAAGCATATGGCAAAGCATGTCGTCAGCCTGATGGTAGTTGGAA
>Ga0209710_1002641_pt1 | contig 12461 bp, 10 predicted proteins | sample ArcticOcean_MG_C_5_FD_187436 | JGI IMG/M metagenome (GOLD analysis project Ga0209710, IMG submission 187436) | Marine microbial communities from western Arctic Ocean - ArcticOcean_MG_CB4_138 (SPAdes) (version 2) | ecosystem: Environmental > Aquatic > Marine > Oceanic | place: Arctic Ocean...
GTCCTTTTTGTAATGATTGTTGGTGAAGTTGTTTTGCAGAAAGTTGATAGTTAACTTTTGCGTTTTTGATTCCGTATTGATCAATAGAAATCGTGTTTGTAGTTTGGTTACTAGCCGCCATACTTTTTTTTAATTGTTGTGGAGCAAAAATAGCAAAACATAAACAAGTAATAATACTATATCACCTTATTTATCCAATCTGAGTGTTAATAAGTTATCTCACAACAGGTTCTATAAAAACCCCAAAGCTAGTGTCAAAATATTCTATTTCATTTTAACAACACTGTATGCCAATAAAGCCCAACCAAATATAAGTAGCAAGCCTCCAACAGGAGTCACGGGCGCTAGAAAAGAAACAGAAAATGGCAAGACACTTTTAAGTGCCAGAAAATATAAAGAGCCAGAAAAAAAGAACGTTCCAAAAACAAAAAACCTGAAAACTCCTTTTACTTTTTTTATCTCTAATCCAGGAATCAATGCTAAGGCTAATAATGCCAATGCATGATACATCTGGTAGGTCACACCCGTCTGGAAAACGGCCAATGAATCTGGAGAAATCAATGGCTTAAGACCATGGGCACCGAAAGCCCCCATTACAATTGCAAGCATTGCCAAAAGGCTAGCAATTATGACTATATTTTTATGGTATTTTATCATAGTGTATGGTACAAATTTGTATTTTCGTCAATGTCTTTACAGCACTATAAAGATAATTAAAACCAAATAGATGAGAAACATATTAATTATAGGCGCCGGTCGCTCTGCAACAAGTTTAATTAAGTACTTATTAGACAAAAGTGCTACAGAAAATTTATTCTTGACCATTGGAGACATCAATATTGAAAATGCACAAAAGCTTACCAGTGGCCATCCTAATGGGCGCGGTATTTTGCTAGATGTTTTTAATCACCAGCAGCGTAAACAAGCTGTTAAAGACAGTGATGTTGTTATCTCTATGCTTCCTGCTCGTTTTCATATAGAGGTAGCTCGTGATTGTATTTCTTATGGGAAACACCTGGTTACAGCCTCTTATATTAGCGATGATATGCAGCAACTAGATCAGGTGGCTAAAGAAAAAGGACTTGTGTTTATGAACGAGATTGGGCTTGACCCTGGCATTGATCACATGAGCGCCATGCAAGTTATAGACAGTATAAAAGATAAAGGAGGCAAAATGCTCTTGTTTGAAAGTTTTACAGGAGGTCTGGTTGCTCCCCAGAGTGACAACAACCTTTGGAATTATAAATTTACCTGGAATCCTAGAAATGTGGTTTTGGCAGGTCAAGGAGGTGCTGCAGAGTTTATACAAGAAGGAAAGTTTAAATATATACCCTACAATAGGCTCTTTAGAAGAACAGAATTTATTGAAGTTGAGGGCTATGGAAAATTTGAGGTATATGCAAATAGAAATAGCCTAAAGTATCAAAGTGTATATGGTCTTGAAGATATTCTTACCCTCTACAGAGGAACTATTCGTAGGGTTGGATTTAGTAAGGCCTGGAATATGTTTGTACATCTTGGAATGACAGATGACACCTACACAATTCCAAACTCAGAAAACTTAAGCTATCGTGAATTTGTAAACAGCTTTTTACCCTATTCACCCACAGATAGTGTAGCCTTAAAACTAAGACACAGCCTTAAAATTGATCAAGATGATTTAATGTGGAATAAAATTGAAGATCTTGACATCTTAAACCCAACCAAGACACTTGGCATTAAAGATGCCACACCAGCACAAGGACTACAAAAAATACTTATGGATAGCTGGAGTTTGGCTCCAGATGATAAAGACATGATTGTAATGTACCATAAGTTTGGCTATGAACTAGATGGTAAAAAATACCAAATAGATAGTAAAATGGTTGCCATTGGCGATGATCAAGACTACACTGCAATGGCAAAAACTGTTGGCTTGCCCGTTGCTATTGCAGCCCTTAGAATATTAAATAAAGAAATTACAACCCCTGGTGTACAATTACCCCTAAACAAAGAGGTGTATGAGCCAATTCTAAAAGAGTTACAAGAATTTGGCATTCACTTTACAGAAACCAAGGTTCCGTATTTGGGTTACAACCCAATGAATGTAGTTGGCTAAGGTTTTTCATGCCATTAAAAGAAAGCATGTTTAAAATTAATTTTAAAAAGGCTTTCTTTTGACAATGTAGCGCAATGCTTTGCTAGGCTATCTTCTATTGAGGAACATCATTATAAAATATAGCAAGGTTGCCAAAGACCCTAAAGCGGCTACCAGATAGGTTCTAGCCGCCCATTTTAAAGCATCTTTTGATCCTGCTAATTCTTCATTTGTGACAATGCGCTCTTTTTCAAGCCAGGCCAAGGCGCGGTTACTAGCGTCATACTCAACGGGTAGGGTAATGATAGAAAAAGCTGTGGTTATTGCAAATAAAACAATCCCTAATAGAAATATATTAGCGCCAAAAATAGACCCTGTACCAGAGAGTACCAGACCAATCATTATAACAATGTTTGACAACTTACTGGCAATGCCAACGGCAGGTACAATTTTACTTCTTAGGGTAAGCCAGCTATAGGCTGTGGCATGCTGCACAGCATGACCAACTTCATGGGCTGCAACAGCTGCAGCTGCTGCATTTCGCTGGTTGTATACAGATTGACTTAAATTTACAGTTTTGTTTTGGGGGTTGTAATGATCTGTTAGTTGACCACTAACACTAATTACATCTACGTCTGTAATTGAGTTGTCGGCAAGCATTTTTTCGGCAATTTCTCTGCCACTCATGCCATTTTTTAACTGTATTTTAGAATAGTGTTTAAACTTGCTTTTTAATTTCTTGCTAATATAAGAACTCGCCAAAAAGATAAGTCCCGCAACGATATAATATCCCATCATACTAATTTGTAATTTTAATTATAAACTATCCCGCAAAAAGCGTGCTATTTTTTTATCCTACAATATTAATAATCTTTCCAGGAACTACAATTACTTTTTTAGGTACACGCCCATCTAGTTGTTGTGTGGTTTTTGGATTTGCCATTACAGCAGCTTCTATATCCTCTTTAGACATATCTAGTGGCAGTTCCATTTTAAAACGCATTTTACCGTTAAAAGAAATTGGGTATTCTTTACTGCTTTCTACCAAATGGCTTGGGTCAAAAACTGGAAACTCGGCCCCAGAAATACTATCCTGGTGTCCTAATTTACTCCACAACTCCTCTGCAATGTGAGGTGCATATGGTGAAATTAAAATCGTTAAAGGTTCTAGAATTTCTTTGCTGTTGCACTTTTGGGCTGTAAGCTCATTTACGGCAATCATAAAAGTAGAAACCGAGGTATTAAAACTGAAATTTTCAATATCATCTTCTACCTTTTTTATGGTTTTATGTAGCACCTTTAAAGCATCCTTACTTGCTGGTGTCTGAGAAACATTAAAAACCTCATCTGTGCCTAAATGAAATAAACGCCATAGTTTTTTCAAGAAGCTATGCACCCCAGAAATACCTGCAGTACTCCAAGGTTTTGCTTGTTCTAGTGGTCCCAAAAACATCTCATACATACGTAGGGTGTCTGCGCCATATTGGCTGCAAATATCATCTGGATTTACCACATTATATTTTGACTTAGACATTTTTTCAATCTCACGTCCCACTTTAAAACTGCCGTCATCTTCTAATTCAAACTCAGCATTTTTAAACTCAACGCGCCAGTTTTTAAAGGCCTGAATATCAAGCTCATTGGATGTGTTTACAAAAGAAACATCTGTGTGTATGGGCTGTGTGGTATAGCCTTTGGTTTTACCTTTAGAAACAAATTTATTTTCTCCAGCAACTCTATATGCAAATGCACTCTCTCCCAAAATCATCCCTTGGTTGATCATTTTTTTGAAAGGTTCTTTAACTGGTACGTGCTGCAAATCATACAAAAACTTTACCCAAAATCGGCTATACAATAAATGGCCCGTACCGTGTTCACTACCTCCAATATACAGGTCAACATTTTGCCAATAATCTAGGGCCTTTTGGCTTGCAAATACCGTATCTCTGTCTGCCTTTTCCATGTATCTAAAGAAATACCAGCTACTACCAGCCCATCCTGGCATGGTGTTTAGCTCCAACGGAAATACATTTTGATTATCTATGAGGTTGTTACTTACCACGGCACATTTTTGAGCATCCCAGGCCCAAATATCTGCGCGCCCAAGTGGCGGCTCTCCCGTTTCTGTGGGAAGGTATTTTTCAATCTTTGGAAGTTGTATAGGTAAGTGCTCCACAGCTATGGTATGAGGTAAGCCGTTTTTATAATACACCGGGAAGGGTTCTCCCCAATAACGCTGTCTAGAAAACACCGCATCACGAAGCCTATAATTTGTCTTGCCGGCACCAGCGCCTATTTTTTCTAACTCATAAATAGCAAGCTTTACCGCTTTTTTATAAGATAAGCCATCTAAAAAATCACTGTTAGTAATTACGGCTGTGTCTTTATCAATAAAGGCAAGCTCGCTGATATCTGCATTTTGAAAAACATTAGGGATTGGCAAATCAAAATGTTTGGCAAAATCATAATCTCTTTGATCTCCGCAGGGTACTGCCATGACAGCTCCGGTTCCGTAGCCTGCCAAAACATAGTCTCCAATCCAAATTTGGATAGGTTGTTTAGAAAATGGGTGCTGGGCATATGCTCCTGTAAACACACCACTTATGGTTTTTACATCTGCCATACGCTCACGCTCACTTCTTTTTGCAGTAGCCTTTACATAAGCATCAACGGCTTGTTTTTGATCTGGCGTGGTAAGTGTAGCCACCAACTCATGCTCTGGGGCCAAAGTCATAAAGCTTACACCAAATATGGTGTCTGGACGTGTGGTAAAAACCGGTATTTTTGCGTCTTGCTCTTTTACATTAAAAACAACTGTAGCCCCTACAGATTTTCCAATCCAATTGCGCTGTGTTTCTTTAATAGATTCACTCCATTGCAAAGTGTCTAGATCTTGCAGTAAGCGTTCTGCGTATGCAGAAATACGCATGCTCCATTGCTTCATTTTTTTGCGTACCACAGCATAACCTCCTCTTTCACTTACACCATTTACTATTTCATCATTGGCCAACACGGTTCCCAGCTCTGCACACCAATTTACTTCGGTTTCTGCCAAGTAGGTTAATCGGTACCCTAAAAGTATTTGCTGTTGTGTTTCATTAGAAAATACAGCCCATTGGTTTGCTGTAAATAGTGCAATCTCATCATCGCATACGGCTGCTATATTTGCGTTTCCATCTTGTTTAAAAATAGCAACTAAGGAAGAAATACTGCGCGCTTTGTCACTGGTTTTACAATACCAACTATCAAAGAGTTTGGTGAAAATCCATTGTGTCCATTTGTAGTATGCAGGATTTGAGGTACGAACCTCTCTACTCCAATCATAAGAAAAACCTATATTGTCTAACTGTTTTCTGTATCCTGTAATGGTATTTGATTGATTATCTACCCCGCCCTCTATATTTACTTGTGTGGTCTGCGCTGGATGCTGTCCTGTTTGAATAGCATACTGCTCTGCGGGCAACCCAAAAGAATCATAGCCCTGGGGGTGTAGTACATTAAACCCTTTATGCCGTTTGTATCTCGCATATACATCACTGGCTATATACCCTAGAGGGTGGCCAACATGTAAGCCAGCGCCAGAGGGGTAAGGGAACATATCTAGCACATAGTACTTTGGTTTTTGACTTTCATTAGATGCGTGAAAGGTTCCGTTATCTGCCCAATGCTTTTGCCATTTTGCTTCAATTTCATTAAAATGATACGTGCTCATTGATCCTGGGTTTATGATTAACAAATTTACATCTATTGTCCGAATTGCTCAAGATACCAAGGCCAAAACTTGAAATTCAAATTAAAGCCAAGCAATGCTTAAAAACAGTAAAGTCATACCCTGTGTTTCAATGAATTTCGTATTTTTACTGCACAACAAATACGTTCAATTCTAGTTATACCTCTATGGCATCCTCTTTTGAAACATTTCAGAAACGCAGATTAATTTCATCCTATTTTTCGGTAGTTCTGAGCATCTCTTTGGTATTGTTTTTACTAGGAATTATTGGGCTATTGGCATTAAACAGCCAAAAGGTTGGTGACTATTTCAAGGAACAAATTCCTCTTGTGGTGTTTTTAAAAGACAGTGCCAAGGAAGCAGAAATAACACAACTAAAACAAAGTCTAGCCCTAGCAGATTTCACAAAAGAAGCAATCTACGTTACAAAACAGCAGGCCGCACAGCAGCACAGTGCAACCATTGGTGAGGATTTTATGGAGTACCTTGGTGATAATCCATTACAAAATAGTATTGATGTGCGTTTACTGGCAAAATTTGTTACGCCACAAAAAATTGAAGACATTGTAACACAACTTAAAAACAAAGATTTTGTAGATGATGTTATCTACGACAAACCCCTAATAGAAAAACTCACAGATAATATTACCAAAATTAGCTTCTGGGTTATGGTTACTGCAGGGGTATTTTTATTAATTGCCATACTTTTAATTAACAGCTCCATAAGGTTGTCTGTCTATTCAAAGCGATTTACCATAAAAACCATGCAAATGGTAGGAGCTACAAAACGCTTTATTAGACTGCCTTTTATCTTAAGGAGTTTACGCCTTGGTGCTATTGGGGCCTTTTTGGCTATCTGGGGCATGGCAGGTGTGATGTACTACAGTGACAAAAGCTTTCCAGATCTTGAACTATTGAGTGACAAAATAATGCTAGGGAGCTTGTTTGGGTTTGTGTTTTTGATGGGTTTATTCATTTCATGGATAAGCACCTATTTTGCTACACAGCGCTTTTTAAATTTAAAAACCGATGAGCTATATTACTAAAGCTATTGGAGTTATTTAATATTTGTAGGACTCGCTTTAAAAGCAACCAAGTTTCACAATTAGGTTTGGGAGAGGAAATACTTTTCACAGAATTTTAATTCCCTACCTTTGTTACCAATTTAGATAACCTTTAAATATTACCCTACTCTTTAGACACTATTATGGGAGAAAAAAAACGAAAACAAATCGCCAAAGCGCATTTTATTTTTGAACGTAAAAATTATATTTTTATGGCAATAGGAGCTGGGCTAATTGCTTTAGGCTTTATATTAATGTCTGGAGGAGGAAGTAATGATCCTGCAGTATTTAATCCTGAAATTTACAATTGGAGACGCATCCGTCTTGCACCTGCACTTATTTTGATTGGCTTTGGAGTTGAGGTGTATGCCATTTTATTAGATACTAGAAAAAAGAAATAAATGGACGTATTGGACGCTATTATTCTTGGAATAATCCAAGGTTTTACAGAATTTTTACCTGTTTCTTCAAGTGGTCACCTAGAACTAGGGAAAGCTATTTTAGGAGACAACTCTATCCCTGAAGAAAGTCTTCTTTTTACAGTAATACTTCACTTTGCAACAGCATTAAGCACCATAGTGGTTTTTAGAAAAGACATTGTTGAAATTTGTACTTCGCTGTTACAATTTTCTTGGAACGAAGAGACACAATTTGTGTCAAAAATTGTAATCTCTATGCTTCCTGCCGTTGTGGTAGGATTGCTTTTTGAAGAAGAACTAGAATCCTTTTTTGGAGGAAACATTGCCTTTGTAGGATTTATGCTACTGGTTACTGCGCTACTTTTGTGGCTGGCAGATAGATCTAAAAACACCGGCAAACCAGTTACCTTTAAAAATGCCCTTATTATTGGACTATCTCAGGCGGTAGCTATGTTACCTGGCATCTCTAGAAGTGGAGCTACCATCTCTACCTCTGTACTTCTGGGTAATGATAAAAGTAAAGCGGCGCGATTCTCTTTTTTAATGGTAATTCCGTTAATCTTTGGAAAAATTGCCAAAGATTTACTGGGCGGAGAACTAACCACAGAGGCTACCAATTTTACCACACTAGGTGTTGGTTTTATAGCGGCCTTTATAAGCGGTCTGATTGCTTGTACATGGATGATTAAACTAGTGAAAAAAAGTAAACTGTCTTACTTTTCTATCTATTGTGCAGTGGTAGGATTACTTGCCATTGGTTTTGGTTTATACAGTTAAATAGTAAATATGGATCTGGGCAAACTACAAAAACAAGATTACCAAACAGGACAAGTACTTCTTATAGACAAACCCCTGGGCTGGAGTTCTTTTCAAGTGGTAAACAAAGTAAGATGGCTAATACGTCAAGGCTTTGATATCAAAAAAATAAAAGTAGGCCATGCCGGGACACTAGACCCCTTGGCTAGTGGACTACTAATTTTGTGCACCGGTAAATTCACCAAACAAATAGAAACATACCAAGCCCAGCAAAAAGAATATACAGGCACTATCACTCTTGGAGGTACCACACCTAGTTATGATTTGGAAACACAGATAGACCAAAAGTTTGCTATTGCTAGTATTACACAAGAAGCTATTAATAAGGCTCGTGAGCAATTTGTGGGTGATATAATGCAACAACCTCCTATTTTTTCTGCCTTAAAAAAAGATGGAAAACGCTTATATGAATATGCCCGGGCTGGAGAAACAGTAGACATACCAAAGCGTGGGGTACATATCTCTGCTTTTGAAATTACTGGTATTGATCTGCCTGATGTGCACTTTAGAGTAGCCTGTAGTAAAGGAACGTATATAAGGTCTTTGGCGCATGATTTTGGAAAAGCACTAAACAATGGTGGGCATCTATCTGCATTACGCCGCACAAAAATTGGCGAATTTGATGTTAAAAATGCACATACCATTGAAGCTGTGATTGCACACTTTGATGGTTCTGTAGATTCTTAAAAACTAGGTTAACATCCGTGTAATATCATCGATAACACTTTGGCCTTTATCTTTGGTATACCAAATTTGCAAGTCTTTTTTAAACTCTGGGCTAAGGCTACCATTTGCAGCTTTGTAATGGGCTACCATTTTTGTAGCCTCGCTAGGTCTTGGGCCCCATTGCCCAATAATAACTCCAGAGACCTCATCTACAGCAATTAACTTTGGGATAGCCATGGCTCCATTGGTTAAGAAGTGTTGCATTAAATCTATATGCGCATCACGCAAGACTACTTTTAAAGTAATATGTGGGGTTATGGCGGCAATTTTATTGAGCACCGGCAAAGATTGTGCAGCGTCACCACACCAACTCTCTGTGAGAACTAGCCAAGTTACCTTCTTTTGATAATTAGAAAAAAGAGTTTGATGAGTTTCTGAAACCTTTGTGGTTTTATCCAAGCGCCTCATTCTTGCATCATTAAGCTTGGTGTAATTAATCAGGGCATCTGTTTGATTTGGCCCAGTGGTGGTTTTTAATTTAGCATGGTTTGAAACTTCTTCTCTAAACTCTTTATAGCTAGTACCTGCTGCTAAGGCATTGCTTACTAATGCTTGTTTTGTGTTCATCTAATTTTAATATGTTTATAAGTAAACTATAGATGTAAACTTACTATCATTAATAATTCAAAAAAAATAATCGATACATTTTAACTAAAGTCTTCAAAAAAGATTTTAAAGTTTTACCAAAAATGTGTAATTTTAGTTATTGAAATATAAATGTAACTATCTATTAACTAAAACTTTAAAATCATGAAAAAAAATTATTTCACAATCGCATTAGTTTTCTGCTTTGCTTTTATGGGTATCGCACAAAACACAGTAACAGTAGATGCAAGTGCAGAGCAACTTGGCTACGCAACTGTATTAAACCTAGATGGCAGTTTTGCATTTGGACAACCTTGGGGTGTGCCAGAATTACAAACCATAGTAGATCCTGCAAATAATACTATGAGTTTGCATCCTAATTTCAACACCTACGGTGATAATCCAACTGACCCATTTTGGGTTGATCAAACATCGTTGCTTGGCGCTAAATTCATGCTCATGGAAACCTATGTTCAGAGCACCGAGTTGGTGGGTAGTCCACTTACTTTTGAAGGTATTGTCCAGGAAAATACACTTCTAGGTAGTGGATATGTTGTCTTTAATGTAAATAATGGGCCGCTACTAGGGCAACACCAATCAGTGCCTGCAGATTTTGGAGGAGCATTTACAACTGATGGAGTAACTGAAGATTTAGTGCTTTTACTTGATGAGGGAAGTGATCCAGATCCCAACGATGGCTGTGAACCAGTTACTAATTCTGGTGATTTAGCAGGAAAAATTGCAGTAATTAGAAGAGGAGTATGCGAATTTGGCTTTAAGGCATTGGTAGCACAAAATGCAGGTGCTATTGCTGTTGTTGTGATTAATAATGTTGAAGGTGCTCCTATTGTAATGGCGGGTGGTGATTTTGGAGATCAAGTGACTATTCCTGTATTAATGGTTTCTGATGTAACTGGCGCAGCGATTGTTGCAGAATTAGCCGCTGGCAATACAGTAAATTCAACAATGTTTTTAACAGATTATCTTTATTATGCATTTATCAAAGTTTTTAATAGTGATTTTTCTGTTATTAAGGATGTGTATGCATCTATAGAAGAAGCTGGAACTGAATTCTCTTTTACCTTTGACGATATTGGAGCTGAAGATGCTTTTGTACAATATGGTTTTGGAGTAGGAGGAATAAATGCAAACCCTGCAGATGAGGCATCTTTAGGAAGCGTTGTTGTAACAAGCAACACATTATCGGTTAGCGACTTTACTACTATTAATGTTTCGCTTTTCCCAAACCCAGCAAGTCATAGTATAAATATCCAGTCAGATAAGCAAATTACAGATGTTGCAATTTACAATACACTTGGACAAATTGTAAAGAATGCCTCCCCACAGGCAACTAACTTTTCTGTAGAAACATCTAACTTAGATACGGGTGTTTATTTTGTAAGCTTAAAAACAGATACAGCTAGCAAAACAATAAAGTTTATCAAACAATAAAATAATTTTATATTTAAAAAAAAGGTAATTGCTCTATCTAGAGCAATTACCTTTTTTTATACACCCCTTGGATATTTTTAAAATTACCTGTTTTCTAGGGTAAGGTTTTTGTTGGCATTTGTCTTTTCAACTTTAGTAGTTTGAGATATTACAGTGGTACTTAAAGAAAATAAAAACAGATAGGTTGCTAATGTAAATGAAACGAAATTAATAAATTTTCTAGTAATTTATATTTTCATTAAAGGAGTTTTACAGCTTTATAATTTTCTTGGTAGTGCTTCCAAAAGACCCTGTAAAGGTCGCAAATAATGCGCCTCTCCAGCTATCTTTCAGCTCAAGAGTAAGGGTGCCGTTTGCTTGGTTTACTTGCTTATTGTAAAGCTCTTGGCCAAGAATATTGGTAATTGTTACTCTAAGGGTTCCTGCTACATCTTTAAATTTAAAACTAACACTACCCTTAGCCGGGTTTGGAAAAGGCCCAGTAATGGTCTGTAATTTAAAATCTGCGGACCCTAATTCACCCACTTGTATGGTCCAATACCCTTGTGGGGCAACAATAGGTCTAGTTAGAGTTTTTCCAGAAGTTGCCTGAGCCCATATGTAATACTCAACATTTGTTGTTTGCACCGTAATATCTGAGCTCCAGATATCGTTACTGGTTAAACTCATAGCTACTTGTTGGTAGGCAGTAGTGCCCACTTCTCTGTAAAAAACAGATGCATTTGCTATACCGCTATTGTGTTTTATACTTGCCTCTATGGTAATGCTCGTGTTTTCTAGGGCAGTGGGTATGGCTTGATGTACAATCCAAAGAGGGTCTTCAACACCAATAGAATGGGTGATGCAATGAATAGCACCCAAAGAAGAAATTAAATTCTCTCCTTGATTATCTACATCTATCCCAACAACATTGTATCCTGGCATTAAATCACGCCACTGAGCTAGGGCGGGGTTGTCTACACTTGGCCGGTAGGTTGGCACTAATATTGTTTTATTGACAAACACTGCATTGGTATACGTTCTATAATATCCTCCGCTATCTGGATAATTGCCACTGGTACTTGGAGGCGCATCAATCCAGTTAACTTTGTAAGGAGTCCCAAAGGCAGAAACCTCATTGTCCAGAACCTCTTGAATATTTGCTTCTATCTGGGGGCCGTCTGCAACCCCTTGTGGATATCTGCTCACCACAAGGGTTTGCTCATCGATAAGTTTCATGTGCATATCGATGTGGTTGATTACATCATAGGGAAGGGCCTGCATTTTTATATAATTCTGGATACCCATATAATCTTCCATGATTTGATCTATTTGGGCTTCTGTTTTGGTAGATACATTATAGGGGTTTCCTGGCTCGTTTTCTTCTAGTATTAGCTCAGAGGCAAAGGCATTTCCCAGTCCATCACTCATATAATTTCCACCTGTATTTACTAAATCATTAGGAGCCGTGTCTGTCACATACAATGGGATATCAAAAAGCATAGCATGGCCAAAGGGCACAGTATCATCATTGGGTCTAGGTCTATTGTATATCCAATCTGTAAGTGCTCTGTCTCCAACTTCATTTTCATAAATTGTATTTCCGGCATAAT
>Ga0209710_1002651_pt1 | contig 12433 bp, 9 predicted proteins | sample ArcticOcean_MG_C_5_FD_187436 | JGI IMG/M metagenome (GOLD analysis project Ga0209710, IMG submission 187436) | Marine microbial communities from western Arctic Ocean - ArcticOcean_MG_CB4_138 (SPAdes) (version 2) | ecosystem: Environmental > Aquatic > Marine > Oceanic | place: Arctic Ocean: Canada...
AGATATTAGAGGAGAAAAATTTTTTAAGAAATTTTATAATAATCAAGGTAAAAATATAAATAAGAATGATTTAAATCATCAACTAATCGTTCACGATATAACTAGCCCCAATAATAAAGGTTTAATAAAAAAATTAAAATCATTATTCCAAATTCTATTATCTACCATTAAATGTTTAAACTTATTTATTATCAACAAACCAGAAATAATAATTGGATTTGGAGGCTATTCCTCAGTAACACCTTTAATAGCTGCTAAATTTCTTAAAATACCAATAATTATTCATGAACAAAATGCTATTCTAGGAAGAGCTAATAGATTTTTATCTAAATTTGCAAATATTTTGGCTTTGTCTTTTAAAGATACTAAATTTAATAAAGAAAATTATAAGTCAATATTTATAGGAAATCCTGTTAGAGAAGAGTTTAATATAATTGGAAGATTGCAATACAATCCTCCGAAACAAGGAAAGCAATTTGGTATATTAATAATGGGAGGAAGCCTTGGAGCAAGTTTTTTTTCAGACAAAATTCCTTCTATATTATGCTCTCTTCCAATTGAACTGAAGAAAAAATTAAAAGTTTTTCATCAAGTTAAGGAAGAAGAAATCATTAATGTTAAAAAACTATATGACAAAAATAAAATAAACTCAGAAGTTAAATCTTTTTTCGAAGATATTTTTATACAATTTAAAAAAGCTCACTTAATCATAGCAAGATCTGGTGGCTCTAGCATAGCAGAAATTTTAGCTGCTAATAGACCTACAATATTTATTCCTTTACCTTCGGCGCTAGATAATCATCAGGAAGAAAATGCAAAGTATATTGTAAAAAAAAATGGAGGTTGGCTTTTAGATCAAAATAAAACAAGTCCTAAATTATTTAAAAAAATTTTAATAGATTTAATTCTAAATCCAAAAAAACTTAAAGAAGCAAGTATTCAAATAAAAAAAATTTCATCTTATCATTTAAGCCTTTGTAACAATAAAACACCAACAAGTTTTTTTATAAATATTATTACAAAACTACTACCATCAAATATAAAAAAAGATTTAAAATCATGAGCCAACTTCCAGAAAATTTAGGAATTATTCACTTTATTGGTATTGGCGGTATTGGTATGAGCGGTATTGCAGAAATATTAGTTCAATCTGGTTATTTAATTCAAGGAAGTGATTTAAATGCAAGTAATAATACTAATAGGCTTCAAAAACTTGGAGTTAAAATTTTCATAGGTCAAAAAGCTTTAAATATTGAAAATGCAAAAATTATTGTGGTTTCAACAGCAATTTTAGATTCTAATATAGAACTCATAGCAGCAAAGAAATTATTTTTACCCATTGTACATAGATCAGAAATGTTGGGTGAATTAATGCGCTTAAAGCAATCTATAGCAATAGCAGGAACTCATGGAAAGACTACTACTACATCATTAATAGCAAGAATTGTCGACCAAAATGGAATGGATCCTACAATAATTAATGGAGGTATCATTTCAGCGTTAGGAAGTAACGCAAAACTGGGGAATGGTGAATGGATGATTGTGGAAGCTGATGAAAGTGACGGTAGTTTTGCAAAGCTTAATCCTACTGTAGCTGTAATAACTAATATTGACTTAGAACATCTTGATTATCACGGAACTGAAGAAAATTTAGAGAAAGCTTTTTTTAACTTTGTTTCATCTACTCCTTTTTATGGATTTATATGTTTGTGTATTGATCACCCTCGTGTTCAAAAATTAATTTCAAAGCTGGAAGATAAAAGAATAATTACATTTGGTTTATCAGCTAATGCAGATATCCGAGCTACAAATATAATTTATAAAAATAATAATATGAATTTTATTCTTAATATATCAAAAAGATTAAATTCTGAAAATAAGGTTTATAATATAGAATTTTCTATGATCGGGATTCATAATGTTCAGAATGCACTAGCGGCCATAAGTGTTGGGTTAGAACTAAAAATACCAATAGAAAATATAAAAAAATCATTAAAAACATTTAGTGGAGTTCAAAGAAGATTTGAAAAGGTTGGTAAATTTAATAATGTATTAATTATAGATGATTATGGGCATCATCCAGTTGAGATAAATGCTGCGCTGAGCGCAGCTAGGTTACTCACTCCTAAAAATAAAATTATCAGCATTTTTCAACCACATCGATACAGTCGCTTGAAAGATCTATTTAATGATTTTTGCAGTTGTTTTAATGACGCAGATCAAGTTTTTTTGTTGGATGTTTATCCAGCAGGAGAAAAAATAATTAAAAATTTTGAAAGTCTGGATTTAAGACAAGGCTTAAATAATTATGGTCACAAAAACGTAACCTATATTAAAGATCCAATTACACTAGCTAAATCTATCCTACCAATCGTCAATTCAGGGGATTTAATCATATGCCTAGGTGCCGGAACAATAACTACAATTGCAAATAATTTAGAACAAGATTTAAAAAATGAATATAAATAAATTAAAAAATAAGTTTTTTAATCAAATGAAGTTTGATGAAAAACTATCGTCTTTTACATGGTTTGGAGTTGGAGGAGACGCCGAAATACTATTTACGCCAGACAATATTGATAGAGTTATTAATTTTATTAAAGACAAACCAAAAAATTTAAGAGTTTTTATTATTGGTGCCGGGTCTAATATTCTAATCAGAGATAATGGAATTAAAGGAATAAGCTTACTTACTAAAAATTTGAATAATATTACTATGGATGAAAAAGGAGTAATTACTGCAGAATCTGGTGCAAACGATATTCAAGTTGCTCGATTTGCTAGAGAAAATGAGAGAACAGATCTAGAATTTTTAGTCGGCATACCCGGAACAATTGGCGGTGGCATAAGAATGAATTCTGGAGCGTTCGGATCAGAGTTTAAAGATGTCTTAATAGATGTTAATGCGATAAACCAATCAGGAGAATTAAAAACATTTACGTCCGAAGAGCTTGGAATGAAATATAGGCATATAGATTTGAGCTCTGATTGGATTTTTAATTCGGCAAGATTCAAAACATCTGTTGGTAATAAGAAAGATATTCAATCTAAAATGAAAGAGATTATTAGATTGAGAGGAAAATCTCAACCTACAGGAGTAAAAACTGGTGGAAGTACTTTCATGAATACATCTAAGTATAAAGCATGGGAACTTATAGATAAAGCCGGTTGTAGAGGCTTAAAATTTGGTGATGCCATGATTTCCGAAAAGCATTGTAACTTTATTATTAATACAAAAAAATCTTCTGCTCAGGAAATAGAGAATCTAGGAGAGCTAGTTAAAGAAAAAGTAATGGCATCCTCAGGTATTGATATGAATTGGGAAATTCAGAAAGTTGGGTTAAAATGAAAATTAAATCAGGAATGCATATTGTATTAATAAAAGGAGGATATGGAGCAGAGCGAGAGATATCATTAAAATCAGGAAAAACTTGTGCTGTAGCACTTAAAGAAAATGGTTTCAAAGTTTCTGAAATAGATTTCAATCAATCAATTGCTAATGAATTGACTATATTAAAGCCCGATGTTTGTTTCAATGCTTTGCATGGTCAATACGGAGAAGATGGCAATATTCAAGGATTATTAAATATTTTAAAAATACCCTACACACATTCAGGAGTTACAACATCTTCAATTGCAATGAATAAAATTCATTTCAAAAGAGTAATTACCAAGGCAACTGAGAATACAACAAATCCAATAAATTTTCCAAAATCTTTGGAAATTGATGATGGCAAGACATTATCTGTTAAAGACCATAAAGGACCTTATGTAATAAAACCTATAAATGGAGGTAGTTCAGTTGGAGTACTTTTAATCAAAAATAATAATGAAGCTCCTTTAAAGAAGACATGGCCTGATAAATATTTAATGGCTGAATCATTAGTAGGCACAAGAGAGCTTACTGTTACTGTTTTAAGAGAGAAACCTTTATGTGTTACAGAAATCAAAACTGCAAAAAATAATGTTTTTTATAATTATGATGCTAAATATGCAAGCGGCGGATCTTTTCATGAAATACCAGCACAAATACCAACGGTTATTACTCAACAAGCCATGAACTGGGCTTTAAAAGCACATCAAATCATTGGATGTAAGGGTATTTCTAGAAGCGATTTCAGATATGATCCAAATACTAGTGAATTGTTTATGCTGGAAATAAATACTCAGCCAGGAATGACCAAAACATCTCTAGCGCCAGAACAATGTGCCTTTTGTAATATTAATATGGTTAAAATGGTAAGAATACTAATTGAGGAGGCAACTTACGAATGCTAAAATCAATTTTTAAAAATAATATAATTTATGAAAATAATGTAAATAGAAATACGATTGGAAAATATCCTAAAATTCAACTTATCATTTTATGTTTAGTGTTAGTTTTATTCTCAGTAATCTTCAATTTTTATAATAGTAAAAAATATAACTCAAAGCTAAAAAATATTATTGAAAATACAAATACTCTATTAATCAATTATGGGTTTTATTTGCAAAATATTTATATAAGTGGAAACAATAACCTACAAAGGGAAGATATTCTGAGTATAATTAATGATAAAGAATACAAAACTATATTTGATATTAATTTATTTAAAATCAGAAATAATTTATTATTGAATGAGTGGATTGAAACTGTCAAAATTGAACGTACGCTTCCAAGTTCTATAAAAATACAAATCATAGAAAAAAAACCTGTAGCTATTTGGCAAACAAAATTAGGTAATAAGTTAATTACAAAAGATGGAAGTATTATTTCAAATGCAGATATAACTGCTTTTAAGAATAGTCTTCCTATAATTATAGGAAAAGGAGCAAATAAAGATGCTTTTTTAATACTTCAAATTTTAAAAAAAAATCCTGATCTTTATAATAATGTGTGGTCTATAAGTTATATAAATAAAAGACGTTGGAACGTACATCTTAATCAAGGTGTAATAGTCCTCCTTCCCAGAACAAAAATATACGATGCATGGTCAAAAATTGGTTTTCTTCAAAAAAAATATAAAATATTGGATATAGGCTTAACTGAAATAGATATTAGAAATAAAAATCAAATTTTTGCTAAAATAAATTTTAATAAAAAATTATATTTAAAGAGGAAAAAATTATGAAAATAGTTAATTCTGTCAAAAAATATAAAAATATTACTACTGTTATTGATATTGGAAGTAGCAAAGTATCATGTCTAATTGGAAAGTCAGTAAATAATAATGACATCCAAATTCAAGTTTTGGGTTTTGGACAACATGCTTCTTTTGGTATTAACAATGGACTGGTAACAAACATGCATGAATTAGCAAATTCAATCGCACGTGCTGTAGAAGGAGCTGAGATAATGGCTGGTTTTCCTATAAAAAAAGTAAATTGTAGCCTATCAGGTGGTAACCCAATAACTAAAATTATACGTAATGTATTGACCTTAGATAATGGTCAAGTAGTAAAAAAAGATTTTAATAAAATTCAAAAAATAAATAAACAAAAACAGATAGAAAATTATACTCTTTTATCATCTTCTCCAATTAAATATATGATAGATAATGACAATATTGTAGAAAATCCAATAGGAATGTTCACCAATACTTTAACTGTAGACATATCTAATATATTTGGAAACAAAGTTGCCATTAAAAATATTACCAGTGCAATTGAATTATGTCATTTATTAGTTAATAAATTCATAATTACACCAGAAGCATCTGGTTTAGCAACGATGATTATGGATGAACGTGAACAGGGAGCTACAATAATTGACCTAGGAGAAAATATAACTAGCATAGGGGTTTTTATTAAAAATAAAATAGTTTTTTCTGACTCAATTCCAATAGGTGGGGTACACATAACAAGTGATATTGTAAGAGGGTTGGGAACAAAAGCTGAAGATGCTGAGAAGATAAAAATACTTCATGGCTCAGCCCAAACCAATGAATTAGACGAATTTACAAATATAGAAATCCCTATAATTTCAGAAGAGGGAGAGATTGTTACTCAACAAATTCCCAGAGCAATGTTAACCGCAATAATAAAGCCTCGAATTGAAGAAATTTTTGAAATAGTAAATAATAGATTGTCCTATTTTAAGTTAAATTCAAATTATACAAATAAAATGATTTTATGCGGTGGTGGAGCTAATTTAAATAGTATTAGAGAATTAGCAGCAAACTACTTTAATTGTAATGTTAGAATTGGACGTCCAATCGGTCTAATAGGACTCCCTGATATTGCACAGACACCGTCCTTTGCATGTTTAACTGGACTATTAATAAAAAGCTTAGAAAAAGAAAGGATGCCTATATCTGAAAAAACTAGCTCAGGTTTTTACAATTACTTTGGGAAAATAGGTAATTGGTTTGATAAAAATTTATAATAAATAAGAATAAAAATTAAAAAACAACTATGGAGAAAATAATGACACTTAATATCACAATACCTAATAATATAAATGATACAAAACCAAGAATCTCCGTAATTGGAATTGGAGGAGCTGGAGGCAACGCTGTTAACACGATGATAAATTCAAATGTTGAAAATATAGAGTTTATAGTTGCTAATACAGATGGCCAAGCACTATCTAATAGCTTAACTAAAAGACAAATACAACTTGGTAAAAATGTAACTTCAGGTCTTGGGGCAGGTTCAAATGCTGAGATAGGAAGAAAAGCTGCAGAAGAATCTATTGAAGAGATCATATCAGAGTTAGGTGATATAAACATGCTCTTTATAACTACTGGAATGGGAGGTGGAACTGGTTCAGGAGCTGCCCCAGTAATAGCTAAAGCAGCGAAGGAAAAAGGTATTTTAACAGTAGCTGTAGTGACTAAACCTTTTGATTTTGAAGGACAAAAAAGAATGCAAATTGCTGAAAATGGTTTAGCAGAATTAAAAGGGAATGTGGATACTTTAATAATAATACCTAACCAAAATTTATTTAAAATTGCTAACGAAAAGACTACATTTGCTGAAGCTTTTAAAATGGCAGATGATGTTTTGTATCAGGGTATTTGTGGTATAACAGACTTAATAACGAACCCTGGAATGATAAATCTTGATTTTGCAGATATAAGAACTGTTATGGGTAATATGGGTAAAGCTATGATGGGTACGGGTGAAAGTTCAGGAGATGAACGAGCTAAAAATGCAGCAGAAGCCGCTCTTAATAACCCACTTCTTGATGATAGTAATATTAAAGGTGCAAAATCTATCTTATTAAATATAAAAGGGGGTCCAGATATGGCATTATTTGAAGTTGATGAAGCTGCTAGTAAAATCAGAAATGAAGTGGATGAGAATGCAAATATTATTTTTGGTTCATCAATAGATGAAAGCTTAGAAGGTATAATTAGAGTATCTGTTGTAGCTACTGGAATTAACAGCGAAGCTATAGAATTAAAAACAGATAAAAATGTAAACAAAGAAAATTTTGATAATTATCAACTACCTAAAGATAATTTTAATATTAAAAATATTAAAGAAAATACTATTTTAGAAGAAACAAACACCAACGAAGAAATAAAATCCAATTTATTACATAATATTCAGTCTGAACAAAGTGATTTAGAGGTGCAAATTAAAAATTTAAACAAAAATAAAGAAATTAACCTAAATTTTGAGACCAATAATAAAAAAGAAAACTATGAAAATACTTCACTTACTTCAATGGATAAAGTGGAGTTAGAAGTGTTACTAGATAAAAAACCTAATAACAGCTTTACAGAAAAAAAACCTGAGAATATTTTAAAGCGATTATCAACATTTTTTAATAACAGTAAAATAGAGGAACAAAAAGTAGAGCCTAATATTGCTAATTCTAAATTTGACAGTATAAATCAAAATACAAAATCAGTTGAAGATTTAACATATGATGAAAGTCAAAATATTGAATTAAAGAGTGAAAATTCTGAGGATTTATTTAACCAATATAAAAATAAAGATATTTCAAAACATCAAATTGATTTAATTGATATAGAACAAAATAAAGATAGTATAGATGAAAATATCCTAGAAATACCAGCTTTTCTTAGGAGGCAAGCAAACTGATTAAAACAAAAAAAATTGAAACATTTAGTAATTATAAGTGATTTGTATTTATCATAGAATTGTATAAAAGTTAATAATAATTAAAGGTTATTAATATGAATTTTATCAATGCTACAGTTAATACTAAAACTATAATGCAAACTACTTTAAAAAATAAACTATTATTTAATGGTGTTGGAATACATAATGGTAAGGCAGTCAAAATGTCTATTGAACCTGCTAAACCTAATACTGGAATTGTTTTTAAAAGAGTTGATCTTGATAGTAATAATTTAATTAGATCATTTATTCATAATGTAGAAGCATCAGAACTATGTACTAAAATTACAAACGATCATGGCATTTCTATATCAACAATCGAACATTTAATGGCTACTTTTAATGGGTTAAAAATAGATAATGCAATAATAAAAATCAACTCACCTGAGTTACCAGCTATGGACGGTAGTGCTAGTGAATACACAAAAAAAATAATAAAATCAGGAATCCAAAAACAGGATATAAATAGAAAATATTTAAAAATAATAAAGAATGTTTCAATACGTGAAGGTCATAGATATATAACTGTAAGTCCTGCAAATAAATTAACACTTGATATTGAAATTAATTATCCGAACACAATTATTGGTAATGATAAATTTTTATATACAGATTCAAATGAAGAGTTTATTAATAATATTTCTGAAGCTAGAACATTTGCATTTTATGAAGATATACAAAAAATGCGGACTGCAGGGTTAGCTTTAGGTGGAAGTTTAAATAACGCTATTGTTGTTGATCAATTTAAAATAGTTAATCCATTAGGTTTAAGACTAAATCAAGAATTTACGAAACATAAAGTATTAGATTGCCTTGGTGACTTTTACCTACTTGGTATGCCTATAATAGGTAAAATAGAATGTTTTGCTCCAGGCCATAAACTAAATCAAAAATTTATAAAAGAAATACTTAAAGATAAAACAAATTATGAAATTCAAAATCAAAGCGAAAAAGAGCAAGAAGATACATTTTATAATCTATTAATAAAAGAAATTAATAAAAAAGTGGCTAATGTTGCATAAAGCTAGTTAAAATAAAGATTTTAGTTTTTAATATACAAATTCATTTTTAAATAATAAAAGTGCATTATAAATTTAGTTATATAATGGGAAACGTCAAAAATATGATATTTGTAAAAAATTATTCATGGATTATTATCAAATTAATATTAATTCCCTTTATTATAATTAGTTGTAGTTCAAAAAACATAGTTAAAACAGTTGAAAAAAATGATATGGAAATCTACAATAATGCTTTGTCATTATCTTTAGATGGAAATCACGAAAAAGCTGCAATAGAATTTGACAACCTTAATCTTAATTATCCATATTCAAAATTAAGTTCTAAAGCACAAATAATGACTGCTTACTCACTGTACGAAAATAATGACCTTAAAAAAGCAATAATAAATTTGCAAAGTTTCTTGGAAATGAATCCATCAGGTGAATTTTCAGAATATGCTCAGTATCTTCTAGCAATGTGCTATTACATTCAAATCCCTAATCAAGAAAGAGATCCTAGCTTATCAAAAAAAGTGATTAATTATTTTAAAATTCTCATTTCTAAATATCCTGATGGTAAATATGCAAAAGATGCTAAATTAAAAATTCAGTATATAAATAACATTCTTGCTTCAAATGAATTATCAATTGGCGTTTTTTACTTAAGAAAAAATTCTCCATTATCAGCTATTAAAAGATTTAAATTTGTAATAGAGAATTACAAAAATACTAAAATAATTCCTGAGACACTTTATAGACTTTGTGAAGCATTGCTTATGATTGGCCTTGAAGAAGAAGCAAAGCAAAGTAAAGCGCTGCTCATTTATAATTTTCCTCAAAATAGATGGTCAGAACTAAGTAAAGAACTGTTTAACTCAAATATTAATGTCATAGAAAATAAAACAATGATTACATCGTTAAAAAATTATATTAAAACAATTTTTGATTAAATTATAAAATGCTACGTGAATTAATAATTAAAAATATAGTATTGATTGAGACTTTAAACGTTAATTTTAAGTCTGGTTTATCTGTATTAACTGGCGAAACTGGGACAGGAAAATCTATATTACTTGATAGTCTAGGTTTAATTTTAGGAAATAGAGTTGACTATAGTTTAATAAGAAGAGATGCAGATCAGGGATCAGTAACAGCTATTTTTGATATATCTTCAAATCATTCAATTAAAGAAACACTTACTAAATATAGTATAAATTATGATTCAGAATTAATTATTAGAAGGGAAATTAAAAAAGAAGGTAAATCTAAATGTATTATTAATGATACATTAATAACCAGAAATGCCTTAGAAGAAATAACTGATCATATTATAGAAGTACAAGGTCAATTTGAAGATAGAGGGCTACTAAATACGAAGACACATCTATCATTACTTGATAATTTTGCACAACATGATCAATTGCTCAATCATACAAAAATTATATTTCAGGAAATGACTGAATTAAAAAAACAAATTCAAGAAGCAAAGTTCAACTATCAAAAAAATAATGAAGATGAGAATTGGATTAGAGATTCATTGTTAACAATTAATCAATTAGATTTAAAGATAGGAGAGGAAGAAGAATTAAATAAAAAAAGAAAAATTTTAATCAATTCGGAAAAAATTATTAATTCTATTAATGAAAGCAAAGAAATTATTGAAAAAGATCAAGGATTAGAAGATCAATTAATTCGTATTATTAAGGTATTAGATAACATTCAATCTGTTGCAAGCAAAAATTTAATAGAAGCATTAGATACTATTAAAAGAGCCAATACAGAAATAGAAGAATTAAAAAGTATTTTAAATAATGAGAATTTTGAAATGAATAAAGGTCCAGAAAACTTAGAAACAATTGATGATCGACTTGATGAATTAAGAACGCAGAGTAGAAAACATAACTGTGACATTGATCAACTTCATGAAATAAAAGAAAGTTTAATTATTAAATTAGATAAAATCGATAATAATGAATCGTTTATTAATAATCTAAACATTCAATATCAAAATATAATTATTAAATATAAATCAACATGCGATCTACTTTCAAAAAGTAGAGTAAAATCAGCAGTTATTTTATCGAGTAAAATTAATAATGAGTTACCCTATCTTAAACTTGAAAACGCAAAATTAGAAATTTTAATAGAAAAATTAAATGACGATGAATTTACAATTAACGGAATGGATAAAATAACTTTTCTTGCGAATACAAATTCAGGTATGGGTATGCTTCCAATCAATAAAATTGCATCAGGAGGAGAGTTGTCAAGATTCCTCCTTGCAATTAAAGTAGTAATAGAAACTGGAGTTCAAAATAGAACAATTATATTTGATGAAATAGATTCAGGAATTGGTGGTGCGGTAGCCAATGCCGTAGGAATAAGACTAGCTAAATTAGGTAAAGCATATCAATCTATAATAGTAACTCATTCTCCCCAAGTAACATCAAAGGGTATTCATCATTATTTAATTGAAAAAAATACTGTAAATAATATAACATATAGTAAAATTACTGAGTTGTTTGGCAATGATAGAATTGAAGAAATAGCCAGAATGTTGTCCGGAGATAAAGTCACTGTTGAAGCAAGGGAGGCTGCTTCCAAGCTATTAAGTGATAATGTAATATGAATAAGGAAATTTTAAATGCTATTACAGTACTTTCTAATAAAATCAAATACCATGACCAAAAATATCATGAACAAGATAATCCAGAAATAACTGATATTGATTATGATGAAATTTGTAAAAAATACGATCAATTAATACAACAACATCCTGAATTTATTTATTTAGAACGAAAATTGATTGGATCTTCACCCTCTATTCAATTTGATAAATATACTCATCAAAAACCAATGGGGTCTTTGGTAAACGGGTTTACCATCAAAGATATTGAAGATTTTATTAATAGAACCAATAGATTTTTATCTTTAAAAAACAATATGCCATTAGAATTTATGTGTGAGCCTAAAATTGATGGGTTATCAATTTCACTGTCATACCATAATGGGATATTATTGAATGGCGTTACCAGAGGAGATGGAATAACAGGAGAAATAGTAACAAATAATATTAAAACTATTAGTGATATTCCCCATAAATTAAAAAAAGAATACCCTGAGTTCATAGAAGTCAGAGGAGAAATCTTTATGAGTAAAAATAATTTTAATATACTTAATAGAACGCAAAAAGCTAAAGGAAAAAATATATTTGCTAACCCAAGAAATGCAGCAGCAGGATCCATTAGACAGAAAGATATTAAAATATTAAATGAAAGAAAGTTAAATTTCAATGCATTTTCTGTTGGAGAATTTTCAAACGATTTTAAATTTGAAACACAAAGTGATTTATTAAAAAA
>Ga0209710_1002654_pt1 | contig 12429 bp, 13 predicted proteins | sample ArcticOcean_MG_C_5_FD_187436 | JGI IMG/M metagenome (GOLD analysis project Ga0209710, IMG submission 187436) | Marine microbial communities from western Arctic Ocean - ArcticOcean_MG_CB4_138 (SPAdes) (version 2) | ecosystem: Environmental > Aquatic > Marine > Oceanic | place: Arctic Ocean...
CCCCACCTCCATCCCCGCATCCATCTGTTCCACCTCCATCCCCACCACCTCCGAGCCCACCACCTCCGAGCCCGCCACCTCCATCCCCGCCACCTCCGAGCCCACCACCTCCGAGCCCACCACCGTCACCACCACCGGCACCACCACCTCCAAGCCTACCACCCTATTCCCCCAAGGCTGCACGTCAACACCCTGATAATGGCTTAACATCGTGCGTCAACTTGCGAGGCCTCTTTGTGCTGGAGAGCCAACTCTTTGAGCAAGATCAGGTGCAATACGACGAACTGTACACAACCAGAGCACTCGATCAAGCCTATACCCCCATGTTGTCGCACGCTTCATCCGACAGACAAGCCAAAGTCCTGGCACATCAACAAACGACAGACGCCTTTTTGAAACATTGGGGCAAGGACGGGTGGGTGCAAGACGAGCTTCTCGACTCGTACAAGATGTTTGGTATCAATTCCGTCCGCGTCCCCGTGGGCTACTGGATGTTCGAAGAGAATGTTGGGAGCTCCAATCGCACACGCGACGGCTACGTGTATGGGTCCAAGGCCAAGCTCAAGACGCTGATCGACCGCGTGTTGCAACGCAACATGGAGGTGATCATCGTGATGTCGGCCTTGCCAGGTGGACAAACCTGCTGCTCGACCGCCGCGGGGAGGCACACGTGTGCCACCACCAACATCTACGGACCATGGCCGAGTGAGGCGCCCGACTTCTTCACCGGCTACGCCTCCTCCTCGGTCGACGACCCGCTGCATGTCACAACGTGTGGCGTCGAGTACGGCTCGTCACAACACAAACTTCAGCCTAAAATGTGGCATCACACGGCCCAATCACCTGCACAGTGTGGCGAGATACCGCCCAATTTCTACACGGACGATCCGACACACTATACCTCGTCAAAATACAGCAAAACAACAAGCAATGGCCTAAGCAACCCTTACTACCCACCAGACGATGGGATCTACCCAACGCAGTGCCCTTCGATGCAAGTCGAGAACAGCAAAGTGTGGGGTGGGTACAAGTGGGAAGATCCGAACACTAAAATCACGTACAAAGACACGCTCAATTCCAATCAGCAGGGTGAAACCAGCCGAGAGTATCATTTGCCACCTCTCTCGCCGTTGCAGCGACGCGGCCTCGACGCCTTCACAGGACTCCTGCACTTTGTGCAGGAGTTTCCATCGGAGATTCGCGACAAGATTACCGTCGTGCCGTATGCCAACATGGCCAAGGGGACTTCCACCACCGGGCCTCTCCATAAAGACTTGCAGTATGCCATTACCACGTACCACTTCCATGTTCTTCATGCGCTTCTGAAGACATACGATCACAAACCGGTCAAGTTTATGCTGAATGACGAGGGCGTGCCCATCTTTGACCCGTCGACGGTTTCCCCAGCTCCGACGTTTCAACAACCAACGTACCAACTCGGCAGCTGGGCAACTTCTTATTATCAGTACGTGATAAATGCTAGTGAGCACTACGACTCGTATCAACAGTCTCACTTCATGGGGTACGAGACGAGTGCTTCCTTTAATTACGCACAGAGTCATAACATGCCCGTGGAGGCAGGTGTCGAAACTTTGGACCCAATGAAGCTACGTTGCCTGGCCCACCCTACAATCCCTACCTGTGATTCGTTGTTGACGTCAATAGTGACGTCAACTCTCGTCACCGAAGACATCAAACCATATACACTCGGATGGAATGTATGGGAAGACATTATAAAACCGCTATATAGCTCACTTCAAGGTTCGCAGACCGCTTCGCAGCCCGCTTCGTGGTACACGAGCCATTGGCAATTCATGGGACACACGGACATGTTTCGATGGACGTCACCAGCATTTCGATCTGGTCTTGCATCTGGAGCACCTGATGGAGCCGGGTCTATGACTCCAATGTCGGTGCGCGTGTCGTTTGGAACGGGGCGTTCGTCCTACGATGCAACCAGCTCGCGCGACTCGGCAAAGACACAAGCGCTGCTACTTACGACGGTGCGCGAGTTTTTCGCACGTGTTCAATCGTCAGGGCCTGAGCAAACGACAGACGATCGATATAGGTTAACCATCGTCTTTGACACGGCGCGCACGGGCGTGGGATATCGATTCCACACGGGCCTTCCAGGGGTGTTTAGTCAGCTGATACCGCCGACGTTGACCAACGGGATGGATGGGAACGATCCGGCGCGCACCACGCCGGCGTGGCACTATCCGAAGACGAGCTCCATCGGGTGGCTCATGGCACACGGACAGCTCTACGATCACAATAACTTGGGCACCTTTACCACGTTCCAATACCAATCTGTTATCTCGCCACCGCCCCCCTAGCCTCCTCCCTCTCCACCTCCACCTTCTCCCCCACCGTCGCCTCCCCCGCCGTCACCGCCACCATATCCACCAGCAACTGTAGCTGAAGAGATAATTGATATGTTCGGTTAAAATGGGATTTGTGCGTGTAGACATATCGCTAACTTTTTGTGAGTGTGAAATTCTTACACCCAGTGTCGATTCAAAATGATGAGTTTTCCCAACAGTTTTCGGTCGCAACGCCCACCACCGGCCTCTACTCAGGGATGAGGGCAGAGGCGTGTCAGGCGTGCCATCGCCCCATCGATCACGACAACCGGCTTGCACGACAAAGCCGGCTCCAGACCAACCTTCGTCGAGAGTGACTCGAATTATTCGTATGAATAATTCGTACGAATTATTAGTATGAATTATTCGTACGAATTATTCGTACGAATAATTCGTACGAATAATTCATCCGTACACGTTGAAGCAATAAGAGTGTGTGATCTGGTCCCAAGTGTCGAAATGCCACCATCGGTAAAATATACCGATTTTGTTGTTTCCGAACGCCCAATCTCACCACGTTTGTTTTGCCACGCGGGTCCGAGTTCAAACGTGCCGTCTCGTTGTATGCCGCCGATTGTCCTCGGACGTATAATCTGATCCTTGTTGAGCTGGTCGTTGTGCACGACGAGTCGACCGTCCATACCGGGGCCTTGTTCGACGGCGTGTGCAATCGACTCGAGTGTGAGCCAGCTGATGCCGGAGGTCTCCTTGCTCAATCACCACTCGGCCTTCTTTTGGAGGGTTAGCCCCTTATTGTCCCTTCAGATGGTCTGTTCCAAGAAGGCCTTTTCGAAGAGCGACGCCGAGGGCATGCGCACCAGAAACGAGCCGACGCCGGCCGTTTCGACGAGCGGTGTGAAGGACGTGGCCGTCCTCTCGATTGTCTCTAGGATGAGGGGCACGTTGGGCGTCATCGCACCAAGGACTTCCTCGCCGAATTCACGCGTGGCGGTAATAAGAGCGGGTAATAAGAGCGGGTACTCTGCTAGCCCGCAACCAAAATGCTGCCTGGTCTTGAGCGCCTAAAGGTTGGACAGTTGATAGGCGAGGAGGTCCCCCCAGAGACTCATGAAACCCTCATAAAAGGGGAGCTGCGTCGAGAAGGCGTCGTCTTTGGGGCCTTTGGGACATCGGGGATTGTCGATTCGTTCTGGGTTAAGGCCATAAAGTCAGAGTTTGCGCTTCTGAAAGCCGTTGCGTGCGACGACGACAAAAACGAAGGGGGCTTTAACAAGGGGGTACCCGTCAAAGACGTTCAACCCCTCACCAATTCCTGGCTCAATCCTTTCACATATCAAGGCATTGACCCGATCGAGTACACGAAAGCTGTGAATATCTTGCACCTAAACGGGGTCTTCTATCGGTGGACATTGCCACAGTCAGAGCCCCGTAACCAAGCCTCGATGGAAGCACTGGTCGACGAGGCATACACGATGATCGAGGCCATGATCCATGGGTTTGGACCGTCAATATACGCCGCGTACATCACCACAGTACCTTACCCGTGTCTTCACGCCGTCATGGATTCTGGAACACCACTGGATAGTTACATCAATCGTATGAAATTGGACGAAGTCGACGACCTAGTTGAGCAGCTCGAGCAAAAGTGCAAACTCGCGTCACAAGCCGGTCTTTTACTACTCGACACGAAGCCAAAGAATGTAGTATGCACAAGAGGCACCGATTATCGTGTTGTCGTCATGTTGATCGACTTCGACACGTCATTCGCCATGAAACTCACCATCAACGATGAGAATTGCACGCTTTTCCTCAACCTCTTCCTATTGGCTATGCACATCAAGTGTGACTTCGACCTTCTGCTGCGAAGGGATGTGACCCTCGAGCTCGTGAAGCAGTTGATCGATAAGATCGATGCCATCAAAACGGAAGACTTTTCGCTGTGCGATCTACTTGAAGACATCCGCCTGATCTCGAGGAGAATACTACATGATGGACCAGGGAAACGGTACCATAAGTTGCAAAAGTTCATGGACCACAAACAATTTGAGTGGCGTGATGCGGTGGAGGGGGCCTCGAGAGGGGATGGTAGCTACCGGTCCATGGCTTTGGCGTTCGTATCACAAGTGGAACACTACTTTGTGGGAACGGATAAGTGCGTCGTGCCGTTTGAACCCGATATGACTGGAGACGTCGAACCACTCAAGACTCAACTGTGGGAATGGCTATTACATGGTGTGTATGAGAAGTCTTACTAACCTTTAGGAAAGGGACTTTTGGAAGACGGTTTCGTAGACTTTTCTAAAAGTCTAAAGGCTCGGGTATAATTGTACGCTAACGAAAGGCGTAGTACTACTATCGGACGTGGAGGGTGTGAAATGTGGTGTGAGAGGTCGCAGGGGAGGTGATGGTGCGTATATCGTCAGATCGCGATTGTACATTTGGTTGACTGTCATTCATTGTGAGTTTATGACACCCTTACAACCATAGCGCACAACCGCATCTCACCACGATTGAAGCATATGCGTTTTACGAATGCACGTCGCTGGCGCTGACGCACTTGCCGCCCAATCTCACCACGATTGAAGCATATGCGTTTCGGGGTTGCACGTCGCTGGAAGCGCTGACGCACTTACCGCCCAATCTCACCACGTTTGGAAGGGCTGCGTTTGAGGATTGCACGTCGCTGGCGCTGACGCACTTGCCACCGATTCTCACCACGATTAAAGACCGTGCGTTTTGGAATTGCACGTCGCTAGCGCTGACGCACCTGCCACCGAATCTCACCACGATTGGAGGCCGTGCGTTTGAGGGATGTGGACAGTTGCGTGGTGGGGCCTTTGAAGCGGCTGTCCTTGCGATCAACAGGCGTGGTTTTTTTTGAGTGAACTATCGCATACATATTTTTACACCCTGGCAAGGATAGCACTCACTCACCGTTAGTCAACGATCTGCGCAAGGCAATGATGGAGCAGCTGTCCTTGTGATCAACAAGCGTGCATTTTCCGTGTAAATTCCATGTAAAATTTGCGCATACTTCTTACCGTATAAGATGAATTTAGTATAAGAAGGCGCGGTGAAACGACATCAGAGAGAACCAAGCGTAAAATATTACCTCAAGCGTAAAATATGGCCTCAAGTCCCATGCTCCCGTCGCTAACGTCGCTGCACGCTAAAGACGCTCCGAAGAGCCTACGAAGGATTACGCGTCGCCCGTCGACATGCTCGAGAGCCTCCAACCCGAGCTGCGCGAATTCGTGCTGCTCGCTCTTGCCGTAAAGGATTGCAAGGGCTTGAACGAGATCTGCCAAGTGAATCACCAATTTGAAGACATCTGCAAGGATCCCCTCTTTTGGCAGAGCGCCCTCCGCGCCAAGGGGTGGATGCCCGACTGGTCGGAGCCGTCGTCGCCCGGAGGCATGACGCCCAGGGCCTACTTTGAGATGGTGTGCACGCTGAACGAACCGCATCAGGCCGCGCTCCTCGCGTTGAGGCGCGATACCACCACGATTGAAGAGAGTGCATTTTCGGGATGCACGTCGCTGGCGCTGACGCACTTGCCACCGAATCTCACCACGATTGAAGGTGCTGCGTTTTGGCGTTGCACGTCGCTGGCGCTGACGCACTTACCGCCGCATCTCACCACGATTGAAGCATATGCGTTTTACGAATGCACGTCGCTGGCGCTGACGCACTTGCCGCCCAATCTCACCACGATTGAAGCATATGCGTTTCGGGGTTGCACGTCGCTGACACTGACGCACTTGTCGCCCAATCTCACCACGTTTGGAAGGGCTGCGTTTGAGGATTGCACGTCGCTGGCGCTGACGCACTTGCCACCGAATCTCACCACGATTGAACCATATGCGTTTTACGAATGCACGGCGCTGGCGCTGACGCACTTACCACCGAATCTCACCACGATTGGAAAGGCTACGTTTCGGGGTTGCACGTCGTTGGCGCTGACGCACTTGCCACCGAATCTCACCACGATTGGAGGCCGTGCGTTTGAGGGTTGCACATCGCTGGCGCTGACGCAGCTGCCACCGAATCTCACCACGATTGCAGAATATGCGTTTGCGAAGTGCACGTCGCTACCGCTGACGCACTTGCCACCGATTCTCACCACGATTAAAGACCGTGCGTTTTGGAATTGCACGTCGCTAGCGCTGACGCACCTGCCACCGAATCTCACCACGATTGGAGGCCGTGCGTTTGAGGGATGTGGACAGTTGCGTGGTGGGGCCTTTGAAGCGGCTGTCCTTGCGATCAACAGGCGTGGTTTTTTTTGAGTGAACTATCGCATACATATTTTTACACCCTGGCAAGGATAGCACTCACTCACCGTTAGTCAACGATCTGCGCAAGGCAATGATGGAGCAGCTGTCCTTGTGATCAACAAGCGTGCATTTTCCGTGTAAATTCCATGTAAAATTTGCGCATACTTCTTACCGTATAAGATGAATTTAGTATAAGAAGGCGCGGTGAAACGACATCAGAGAGAACCAAGCGTAAAATATTACCTCAAGCGTAAAATATGGCCTCAAGTCCCATGCTCCCGTCGCTAACGTCGCTGCACGCTAAAGACGCTCCGAAGAGCCTACGAAGGATTACGCGTCGCCCGTCGACATGCTCGAGAGCCTCCAACCCGAGCTGCGCGAATTCGTGCTGCTCGCTCTTGCCGTAAAGGATTGCAAGGGCTTGAACGAGATCTGCCAAGTGAATCACCAATTTGAAGACATCTGCAAGGATCCCCTCTTTTGGCAGAGCGCCCTCCGCGCCAAGGGGTGGATGCCCGACTGGTCGGAGCCGTCGTCGCCTGGAGGCATGACGCCCAAGGCCTACTTTGAGATGGCGTGCACGCTGAACGAACCGCATCAGGCCGCGCTCCTCGCGTTGAGGCGCGATACCACCACGATTGAAAGCCGTGCGTTTTTTGGTTGTAAGTCGCTGGCGCTGACGCACTTGCCGCCGCATCTCACCACGATTGAAAGGGGTGCGTTTTGGGATTGCACGTCGCTGGCGTTGACGCACTTGCCGCCGCATCTCACCACGATTGAATATGGTGCGTTTGAGGGGTGCACGTCGCTGACGCTGACGCACTTGCCACCCAACCTCGAATATATTGGACGCTATGCGTTTGAGCGGTGCCCATCGCTGGCGCTGATGGAACTGCCACCGAATATCACCACGATTGAAGACCGTGTGTTTTCGGAATGCACGTCGCTGGCGCTGACGGAACTGCCACCGAATCTCACCACGATTGAAAAAAGTGCGTTTGAAAGATGCACGTCGTTGGCGCTGACGCACTTGCCGCCCAATCTCACCACGATTGAATATGGTGCGTTTGAGGGGTGCACGTCGCTGGCGCTGACGGAACTGCCACCGAATCTCACCACGATTGAAAAAAGTGCGTTTGAAAGATGCACGTCGTTGGCGCTGACGCACTTGCCGCCCAATCTCACCACGATTGAATATGCTGCGTTTTCGGAATGCACGTTGCTGGCGCTGACGCACTTGCCGCCCAATCTCACCACGATTGAATATGCTGCGTTTTCGGAATGCACGTTGCTGGCGCTGACGCACTTGCCACCGAATGTCACCACGATTGGAAGTGAAGCGTTTTTTGGTTGCAATTCGCTGGCGCTGACGCACTTGCCGCCCAATCTCATCACGATTGAACGATATGCGTTTTACGGTTGCACATCGCTGGCGCTGACGCACTTGCCACCCAACATTGGATATATTGGAGACCAGGTGTTCGAGGGATGTGATCAGTTGCGTGGCGGGGCCTTTGAAGCGGCTGTCCTTGCGATAAACGATTCGGCATTTTAACCTTAGTTCACAATATCTACATTTACTCACCTTATTTCGTGTTATATACCTCGTCGTGCGAAAGTGGTTCGTGCGTTTTCGGTGTGCACGTCGCTGGCGCTGACGCACTTGCCGTCGACGCTCACCACGATTGGAGATGCTGCGTTTGGGGCGGCAGTTGGGGCGTGTCGCATAAAGACTCGATGGGTTATTATGGAGCGCGCGAGCTCATTTCCGTCACATTCGAGGTGTCCCAGTCGCCAATCGGCTGGTTGAAGGCCTCTGTTCCATTGAACATTAATCGCATAGACGTTACCTTCGACGTGTCCCACGCTCCAATCGGCTGATTAAAGGCCTCTGCTCCAGCGAACATGCCGTTCATGTCGGTGACCTCCGACGTATCCCACGCTCCAATCGGCTGGTCGAAGGCCGCTGCTCGAAAGAACATGAAGAACATACCGTCGCAATAAATCCAATGATATGCGGGAGTCTCGACACGATTCATACCGCGATAGCACTGTGTCTGACAATGAATCTCCGGGCTAGAGAACGGGTGTGTAAGGTCACCCGACCCGCGTGAAGTATCGTCGCACCGAGTACGCACCATATACTATCATGGTACCATCTTAGTAGTTGTCAGTCCTATTGATTGTGGGGTGTAACTTCGACCGTAGAGGTAATCTCCATGCCGTCCAGTTCATTTACAATGCGAGTCGGTGAAAAGTGCACACGCGAGTAGATGGTCTCCTCAAACTCGCGCAAGCGACGCAAGACGGAGCGCCACGCGTTGACCGCGTTCCAGTTGTCGCTCACGACGGCCATCGCATCAAAACAGCGTCCGAATGCGTTGCTCACCTTGACGAGCGTGCCGAGGGTGATCCGATCGTTCTGATCGTCTGCAAACAGCAACGGTGCGACGAGCATGTACGGCACGAGGATCATCATCTGGTCGTAAATCGAAAGCCACGTGTTGAAGAGCGCGAATTGTCTGTAGATACGGCGATAGTTGCGCCACATATCCGAGAGCACTCCGCGCATGGCGACGAGAGGCGGCGTGGCCTTGGCGGTTGGTTGCACGTCGATGTTGACAAACTCGGTCTCGCGTGTCTCGGAAACACCACCACAAATCGCCGCGGGCGTTTGCTCGAGGAGGACGAGCTTCGTGCGCAAGCGCGCCTCCACTGCTTGGTTGGCCACCTCCAGCCCCACCAGCTTACGACCCACGATCATCGAGACCCCTAGCCCTCCGAGCGCCGACACGATCGCGATCGTCAGCAGCCATGGGGGCCACGTGGCCCATGGCGGGTGCACATCTTCGCCTAGTTGGAGTAGCACGGGCACGAAGGCGACAAGAGTGAATACCGAATCGAGGAGGATGGCGAAACACGAGTACAGACCCTCTGCAAAACGCTGGGTGTCCTCGTGCACACGCTGTGCGGCCCCCTCAATCGGAAACGCGCCGCAGTCCCAGTGGCTCAGATACGCCCGAATGAGCGCGACGCGCCACGTGTAACACCACACCGAGCCGATCCACTTGGCGACTGGGTGCACGACCACCGTCGGCGAGACAATCACCGCAAAGTCGACCAATAGATTCCACACATCGTTGCGCTTCTCGACCATACCCGACCCCAGCTCATTGAGATCGACATTGTCTCCTACCACGTCGTAAAAGGCCTCGTACCATCCATTGAGAGCCACCTTCAACCATGCCTTGAAAACGGCATGACCCACAAAGATGATCAGACCGACGTACGCGAATGCGAGCTGTTGCGTACTACCGCTACAAAAGAATTCGCGCAACATTTGCTTCGCGTCTCGGCGGACGCCCGTCGAAGCTAGCGGCACGCACACCGGATCAAACGCGAGGAATATGCATCAAACTCTGAAACCACCCGTGTCGCTTGTCCATAACTTACGCACAATATCAACGTCTCTCGGTCGTTTGAGCCCATAGGAAACCATCGACTGCTTGCGCCGGCTGTTGCCGGTCGCCCACATCCACACCGGTCGCCCCGTCATCCGCGCAAAGAGACAATTCATCTCACGCACGCTCTTTCCCCATCGATTTCACTCACAGTATTGCCTCCGAAACCCATGTCTTTCGAGAAACGGATCGATCTCGACCAGCGAAGCGGAACCCTCGTACATCTGAAGCCGTGAAGGACCGTGGACGTCCTGCACCTCCAAGAGGATGTTGTCGACCATCGCGAGCTCTGGTGTCGCACTCTCGAGACAATCCAACTCTGAGCCTTGGATGTCTAGCTTGAGCAACTCGACGCGAGAGATACCAAGCGCTCGAAGCCGACGCAGCAACGTTACAAGTCGAAAGCTCCGTACAGAAATACGCCGCGGAACGTCACCGGTACAAGCGTCCACCCCGGCCCCAAGCCTGGGACCCCCCGGCATAGTGGTGAGCAGGCTACCACACGTCGGAGACGCGTGCTCAAAAAAGGTGATGTTTCCACTACCCGATGAGACGCATGCACCCTCGACGCGAATAAACCTCGGTGAAATGACCTGACGGGCATCGTCCAAGTTGCTGCGCAACGCGTCGGCACCGACGACCACCAACGTGGCGTTGGTCTCCACATCCCACGACATCAGCGAACGCCATGCCGTACCAACATCGATCCACACTCGTGGGACAACCGTCCTCGCGGTGGCGGTCGCGACGAGCCAATCATTCTGTGATATGAGAGACTCGCGCATGACACCCAAGGCAGCAGTTGCTGACACACACGCATGTGTTAGCGGCGCTAGCGTATGTATGTGTATATATGTCTCTCGAAATGCTGGATACTCGTCAGGAGTCCATGAACTGTGCAGTGTCGGATGACGAAACACTGACTCGACGACGACGACGATTCGGAGTGCTACGACCTGCAACCTTAGCGCTAAGATGTGTCGCGGTTGAATCGGTAAACGGCGATAAAACCATGACGGGGATCGGATGGGGGTGTATTGGCACGGGTAACATTGCGAGTGCGATGGGGGAGCAGCTGGCGATGCTCCCTCGAGCGGTACCTGTCGCGATATGTTCAGCGACGGGGCGTCGCATGGATGTGGAACAGCTCTTTGGCTTCCGCAAGGTCGTCGAGAATGTCGACCAGTTGCTCGCAATCCAAGAGATTGATATTGTATACGTGGCAAGCGCCAATACCGACCACGCGCGTCACTCCATTGCCGCGTTGCGCGCGGGTAAGCACGTTCTATGCGAGAAGCCCATCGCAATGAACGAAGAGGAGGCGGAGACCGTCATTTCCATTGCGACACGACGCAATCTCCTCTTTATGGATGGTACGTTCCAGGCGTACCTTCCCGTATTCAAACAACTATCGACGATCATAAAGGAGAGAGGCCCCGCTCAGATTATCCAGTTGCACAAGAAGATCAAAACGGGACTGATGCAACAGAGTCCGCTCTTGACGAGTGCGGCACTTGGTGGTGGTATCTATGATGGAACCGGTTCCTACACCGCTCATATCCTTGTCTCGCTGATGGGTGTCAACGCAATTGGTGGAGTCCGCCCTCGACACGTCCGGGTCCAGTCGGCGTCGATCGGGAAAGTCGATTGGAGCACGACCGCATCCATCGACTTTCCATCAGGAACCCAGGTGACGCTCTCGCACCTTGCACACGACGAGCAGCGAATGAGTAAGGTCGTTTTCCAATGCGGTTCGGTTGAGTTCGACCTCCCAAAACTCAAGCGTGTCACAATCGACGGTCAGCCTCTAAGCAACGATGTGCAGTCGACGGAACGAGGGGTGCATCCAGGCCTCGGCCACGAAGCGGCCCATGCTATGGAACTCATCGAAAAAAACCAGATCGAATCACCCCTATTACCTCATAACACCTCGTTGGCAATGATGCACGTGATGGACCTCATACGCGTTAACATCCCAACACACGTATTATACAAGCCTCCATCACCCACATCCGTATGCGAAAGTGAAGTGTGAGCTCGTACCCACCCATCAAGTACGAAACCGACCATTTACACTTTGAGTCAAGGGTAGATGCACCACGAGTATGGTGCATACATACCAACCAAAAGGATGTTATTATCATGTATATGACGTTTTTAGTGGAGGTATGTGCCGTATACATCAGTTATCACATTTTATACACCAAAGCAAAAAACGACCATTCTGTAACTCGTCCAGTTTTGACCAACTTTCCCCGACAAAACGACCGATTCTGAAAAATGGCAAAATGTGCTCGCTTTTGTGCATTTTTCCCAAATCTGAATCCACGGCCCGCAGTGGGGACGCCGTGGATTCAGATTTGGGCG
>Ga0209710_1002657_pt1 | contig 12413 bp, 14 predicted proteins | sample ArcticOcean_MG_C_5_FD_187436 | JGI IMG/M metagenome (GOLD analysis project Ga0209710, IMG submission 187436) | Marine microbial communities from western Arctic Ocean - ArcticOcean_MG_CB4_138 (SPAdes) (version 2) | ecosystem: Environmental > Aquatic > Marine > Oceanic | place: Arctic Ocean...
ATGATCTTTCATTCGCCTTTCAAAGTCATCATTAAAATCATAAAGTGTGTTTTTTATTTTTTTTTTCATACTCAAAATATATTCTTGCCACAGGTGCTGTATTGACTAATTGTAAATTAGCATTAAGATAAGTTGAATCTAATGAGGCAGACTTACAAGACACTAACTGTGAGTGTTTAATTGGTAACAATAATATATTTAATAAATTATTATCAATTATTATTAAGTTTTTAAAAATTTCCTTTACAAAATTAAAATTACTATACTTTGGTATTAAAATTATAGATTTATATCCATTCAATAAATTTTTTTTAACCATTATATTTAAATTTTGATTTACTGTTCCTATTTGTGAGTGGTTTAGCTCAATAAATCTATATTTTGAAAAATAAAATAATAAAGTGATCGGAAAATAAATAATTTTTAAAAAATCTATTAAAATTAAAAATATAAACAAAATCAAATCATTCATGAAAGATTTAAATGTAAAAAAAAATAAGCTATAAAAAATATTAATAATCACATTTTTATAAGAAGATCTAGATGGATACATCAAGGGTTTTACACTTGTAAATATTAACTGAATATCCAAACTAAATATAATTTTATTAAAAAATTTAAACATGTTTAAAGTTAGTTATCTGAAGTAAACATTTACGATTTTCAAATACTTCAATGTTTTTTTAGTAATACTCATAATTTGCTAAATTTCTATTTAGTTTTACAATCTATCATTATAATCGATATTTTTATAACTGACGTCTTTTTTTTTCATGTGGTTTTTTTTAATCATCAAAATTTCTTTGATTATCATTAAATCTTTTTTGGATGAAACTTTTAATTCCTCTAAGGCAAAATATAAACTTTTTTTCTTTTTTAGAAAAAGATCAATCAATTTTAAAGCTTCTTTTTTATCTGTTGGTAGCATTTCGATGCTATAGAAAATTATACCATCAATTTTGTTGATATCTTTTATTAATGAATTCAACATTATGTAACAATTTTTCATATTGTATTCAGTTAAGCTTAGTTTAAAAAAAATTTTTTTTCTGGCAGCAAAATCTCTTATGACTAAATTTTGAACACGTTGGGGAATAAAATTTTTATTTATACTTCTAGAAAAAATATACCCTCTATATCCTTTCATTGTCTAAATTTTAGGCTCTTCGTAGTTCATTCCAAATCTTGTAGCTGACCTAATTGAAATAGGTAAGAAAGTTTCAGCAATATCTTTTTTATCATAAGGCGACATTAAAGATTTAAATCTACAATTAAAACTCCATCTTGTTTCCTTTGATTTATTTATTACGTTTCCATGCATTAGCTGATGAGTAAAGATTATACCTTGACCATATTTGATATTTATCCATTTTACACTGCTTTTTATTCCAGAGTATAAATCGTTAGAGCTTCTGTATTTATAAAATTTCTTATAAAATTTTTGATTCTCTTTCTTTGGTAAAATATACATAGATTTCGTTTTAGAACAATCAACCAAGGGTATCCACAAAACAACTTCAAAAGGTGAACACCCTGACCATACATCAGAGTGAACGGGTAATAGTGAGCTATCATCATTTGGTATTTGTACGCTTAAATTAACTTTTCTTTGCATTGCTAACTCATTACCACATAAGATTTCAAGTTCCTGTTTTGATGTATCAAAGTAGTTTTGTAAAAATTTTTTTTGCTTGTTTAGGCTATTATATATAGTTAATCGAAATTCATTTAGTTCAGAGCTTTTTATATATAAATGAAATTTGTTAAATAAGTCAGATTTATGATCTTTTTTAATTAAAATTTTTTTTTTTTTAAAAAGTCTTAAAATTTCTTTATTTGCAAAATTTTTGATTTGATCAATTTTATTTTGATTAATATCAAAAACTAAAAAACCATTCTTCTCAAATTTTTTAATTAATTTATTTTCTATTTTTGAATTATATTTAAGCATTCAAAAATGTTTAAAAGGATTTAAAAAAAAAACAACTATTAAATTATTCTTATAATAACTGTATCTATAAATCTAGCTTTTTAAATGAAAATCTATCATATTTTAATGTGGGGGTAGATTTGACTAGTTATAAATCTTATTTTTTATTAGATTTAAAAAAACTATTATAAAAAAAAAATTCACGAATTATATCAATATTTTTACCCCCTATAATTTTTTTATTTTCAAACAAAAAATGTACTTCTATATTTTTCTTTTTTATCAAATTTAAAATTGGATTTCTTACAACTAAATTTTCAGGAAACATAAATATAGACATTAGAACTAGGGCTTCATTTTTTTTTATCTTACTGAGCATTGTCCTAAGCCTAATATGTGTTTTAGAAAAATATGGTTCTCCTTGAGGAAGTGTAAAAATTTTTTTCTTACTTTCTGAATATTCTTTAATTAATTTATTTTGAAATCGAACTGGCAAATAATAGTTTCCAAATGATTTAGCCTGAATATATCCTACAAATGTATCAATCATTACTGTTTTATAATTTTGTTGAATTCATACTGTAAGTTAAACTTTGTTACAGCCTTCATACTCTCTACATTATAGAATGTACCAAGAAATTTTTCATTTTTAGCTTCAGAAAATGGACTAAACAAATTTTTATACCTAATATTGATTGATACCCTTGTTTTATTCTCATTATTTACGACATTTCCATGTAAACAGTTAGGGGAAAATATTATAGCCTCACCTTTTTTTACTTTTATCCAATTACATTGCTTTTTATATTTTTTATCTAATTTATCAAAATCTGTTTTAAGATTTGATTTAATTTCTTTTAAGATACTTATTGAATTTTTTGGGTTAATTATAAACATACTTTGCGTTTTTGAGACATTCATCATGGGAAACCATAAATTAGCTTGAAATTGAGACTCTCCACTAAAGAAATCAGTATGCATTTGTAAAAGTGAATGTTTGTCTTCCGGCAATTGAATAGAGAGATTGGCATCGCTTGAACAAATCTCACTTCCAACTGCAAAATTAATATATTTTTCAGCACTTAAAAAAATATTTTTTTTGATTTTTTTTGATTGATTAATCCTATTAAAAATTTTTAATCTTAATCCATTTACTTTTCTTGAATCTGTAAATTTATGGCAGTCCTCTAAATTAATATTTGCTATTTTTAGTTCGTTTAAAAAAAAGTTTTTTATTAATTTCAAATTTTCTTGAAATAATTTTTTATCTAATTGAAATTTAAAATAACCATTTTTAAGAAAATTTTTTAGAATTTTTTTTTCATTCAAAATCATTTTTTTATCTAAATATTTATCTATTTTTTTATGACGATGATCTATAATAACATCTACCTTTTTTATAATCTTTTTGATTTCTATTGCAAGTTCAATTACCAGACGATTACAAAGCAAAGCTATTTCTTTTCGATGGATCAAAATACCATTACTCAATATGCTAATAACTTAAAATAAATACACCTTTATATTAATATTGAGCCTATTTTTATTGTTATAAACAGATATTTCAATCCCTAACAAATTTTCTTATGTTCACTTTGTTGGAGTCCTCATCAATTAAAATGATTATTAATGTGAAATAAATCTATAAAAATAAATTTATAATTTATTAAAATTGTATTACATAAATTAGTTTCATCATGTGAGTAACATATAGTATTAAAATTTTTATAAATAATGTGGTATATTAAAATATAAATTTAAACATAATCTTGTATTAAAATGATTTTAGTCACAGGTTCAGGAACTTTGTTGGGGAGAGAAATATCTCAATTGCTGGTTCATAAAAATAATAAGATTCTATCATCTTATAACAAATCCTTTCCAAAAAAAATACATGGCAAAAAAAAACCATATTTTATTAAAATTGATTTAGAAAAAAAAATTAAGATAAAACATAAAATATCTACATTGATTCATTGTGCTTCTATCGGACATGGTTACGGATTAAGTAATCAAAAAATCTTTACAAAAAATATAAAAATTTTTAAAAATTTACTTGAAATTTGTAAAAAAAATAATTGTAAAAAAATAATTTTGATATCAACTATGTCCGTATATGGAAAATTTACAGGAATAATAACTGATCAAACTAAAACAAATCCAATTAATGGTTACTCAAAAGCAAAATTAGAAATGGAAAAAATTTTAATAAAATATTCTAGAAAAAATAAATGCACTTACTTTATTTTAAGAATTCCAGTTTTACTGGGAAAAAATTCAAAAAACAACTTCTTGTCTGTTTTATTCAAAAAAATTAAAAATAATAAAAGAATAAAGTTTAGTAATCCCAGCGTTGAATTGAATACTTTTATTGAAGCTAAAACTGTTGCTAAAATTGTAAATTATTTAATTTTATCAAAATTTAGTAATTTAATATTAAACTTATGTGCAAAGAATACCTTAAAATTAAAAAAAATTATTGATCAAATTTATTCTGGGCTTAAAAAAAAACGTAATTATGTTTTTGACCAAAATACTAAACATTTTAATATATCGATTTCTAAACTAAAAAAATATCAAGTACCCATTATTTCAATGTCTCAAACAATCAAAAAATTCTTAGATGCTAATATTAAATAATTTAAAACATTTAAAACCACAATTGCAATATTTTAGGTAGTCTTTTTTTATTTACAATATATACAAAAGTATTAAAATTTTCCAAAAATATAAAATCATGAAAGAACCGATATTAATAATAGGAAGTAATTCATTTGCAGGTTCAAATTTTATTGATTATTTATTAAATAAAAAATTAAAAGTTATTGGGGTCTCCAGATCAAAAGAGATAAATAAAATATTTTTAAAATATAAATATAATAAAAACTATAAAAAAAACTTTTCAACACATCAAATTAACCTCAATAAAGATGATGATATTCACAAATTAATAAAGATTATTAAAATCAAAAAAATTAAATATATTGTGAATTTTGCTTCTCAGGCGATGGTTTCAGAAAGTTGGTTGAAGCCTTGGGATTGGTACAATACTAACATCGTTTCTTTTTCAAAACTAATAAATAAAATTAAAGATTTGAAAATAACAAAGTTTTTAAATTTTAGCACCCCAGAGGTTTATGGTAATACTAAAAAAATAATTAAAGAGAACAATATTTTTAATCCTACTACACCGTATGCTATCTCAAGGACAGCTCAAGACTTAAATTTACAGGCTCATTATAAAAATTTTGCTTTCCCAGTAGTTTTTACTAGAACTGCAAATATTTTTGGGCCTCATCAGCAGTTATATAGAATTGTACCTATTTCAATAATTAAAGCTGTAAGAAATGAAAAAATTAGCTTACATGGATCGGGAAAGTCAATTAGATCATTTATTTTCATGGATGATGTTTCTGAAATACTTTTCAAAATTTTAAAAGATAAAAAAAATATTGGTAAATCTTATCATATTTCAACTAAAAAATTTTTATCAATAAAAAAATTGGTTTTATTAGTTTTGAAAATATTAAAAAGGAAAAAAACACTAATTATAAATACTAAAGAAAGAGATGGGAAGGATTTTGGATATTTTTTGGATAATTCTAAAATTATTAAAGAGTACAAGTGGAAAGATAAAACCACTTTAGAACATGGATTAAAAGAAACAATTTATTGGATTAAAAAAAATTTAAAAACTATCGATAAATTAAAATTAGAATACATTCATAAAAAATAGTTAAAATTTAAAATGTTATTTTTTTCCCATGCTGGAAAAATTTCTTTCTCTGTGTTTTTCAAGAGGAATTGTATTTTCCCATTTTTTCTTGTCTATGATTTCTGCAACAGCAATTGCTTGCTCTATACAGTCATCAATATCAACACTATATCTATAACTTCCATTCCTCCCAACTGAGAAGAAGTTTTCAGGCATTTCATCATGATATTTTTTTGCTAGGATTTGTTCTTTTTCTAGTGGTAAAGGGTAATACTTACCATTTTTAGAAGGAATTTCTAATCCTACAAGGGTATTTTTGGATTTATAATTTGTAAATTTTTTATACTCGACAATTCTAGTAAATGGTTCGGTATTTGGATAATATAAATAATAAACATCATCTGGAAAGCAATTTTCCATCGGTAGAACTATTTTTAAAAAATCTCTTCCAATGTAATTTAATTCACCAAGTTGATAATCAAGAATTTCGTCAGGGCTTATGGTTGAAATTATATAATCAAATTCATGTTTTTGATTATTAATCGTAACAATTTTTTTCTTTAAGTCATTAATTTTGACTTCTGTCTTTAACAAAACTTTTACATGCTTTGTTGAAAGATCAAAATAGTCATTATAACCATTTAATTTTATTGGGTAGGCTGAATAGCCTTCTAAATCGAATGCTTTTCTTTTGCCTTTTTTTATCGGATCCCCTTTTGTACTAAAACCAAAAGATGTAAAAACTTTATTATCTTCAACCATCCACATTTTTTTATTATAGTTTTTAACTGTTTTTTCATAAAGAGTTGAGCCAATTGAATTTACCCAAAACTCCTCAAGATTTTTTGGTGCAGCTTTATTTAATTTATTTTCTTCCATCTCCTTATAAATAGTTTCTTTATCAGGCATTGTTTCAACATCATCATAACTAAGTGGCATACTATAAAAATTATCATCTTTTTCAGCATAGGATAAATATTTGTGGTCACTACAATCCCTAAGTGGAATATATTTATCTAAAAAATCATATAATTTTTTATCTTTTGTCAAAAAATGTCTCGGCCCATAAGTGTAAGGGTGTCCACCCCAAAAATTGGTGCGCACACCTGCCCCAAGTTCTCCTGATCTTTCAACTAGAGTAATGTCAAATTTTTCAAGCATTGATAAAGTGTGTGCGCAAGCACAACCACCAAATCCTCCACCAATTATTAAAATTTTTTTCATGATATCACACTTAAATTTTTATCATTTATTCAAATCAAAATATAGCTATCTCTCTTACGTTGTAAAGAGATCTTTTCTCATTGCTTTTTATTTTTTAAAGTATACTAGTTTATCTTTATCAAATATTAAATTCCAAAGATGAAAAAAAAAATTAATCATAAAAAAATCATTCAGAACAACAATATAGTCAAATAAATGAAAATATTAGTTACGGGTGGCTGTGGATACATTGGAACGAACCTTGTCAAAATGTTAATTAATGTTGGCTATGAAGTGACAGTTCTTGATAAATTTTGGTTTGGAAATAAATTAAAAAAGAACAAAAAACTTAAAGTAATTAAGCTTAATATAAAAGATATTGAAAAAGTAAATTTAAAAAATTTTAATACAATTATTCATTTAGCTAATATTGCAAATGATCCTTCGGCAGAACTAGATCCAAAACTTACATGGGAAACAAATGTTTTATATACAAAAAATTTAATTGAACATGCGATTAAGCACAAAGTAAAAAAATTTATTTTTGCAAGTTCTGGTAGTGTTTATGGAATTAAAAAAGAAAAAAAAGTTACAGAGGACCTTAAATTAGTTCCCATAACTGACTATAATAAGTCAAAAATGATAGCAGAGAGAGTTATTATGAGCTATTCTCAAGATATCAAAATATTTTGTATTCGGCCTGCTACAGTTTGTGGATATTCAGAAAATATGCGATTAGATGTGGCTGTAAACTTACTAACTTATCAGGCTTTGAGTCAAAAAAAAATAAAGATACTTGGAGGCAATCAAATAAGACCAAATATTCATATTTTAGACTTATGTAGAGTATTTATTTTATTTACAAAAAAAAATTGCAAACCTGGTTGTTATAATGCTGGTTTTGAAAACTTAAAAATTATTGATATAGCAAAAAAGATCAGAAAATATATACCAAGTAAAATTAACATAATCAAAAAAACTAATGATCCAAGATCTTATAGACAAGATTCTAGTAAATTACTTAATTTAGGTTTTAAACCAAAATATAGTGTTGAATATGCTATTAATGAATTGCTTAAATTATATAAAAATAAAAAATTAAAAAATCTAAAAAATTATTATAGGGTTAGTTACATGAAGAAAAATTCTAATTTATTTACATCTTAAAATGCAACCAGCTTCAAAAGAAAATTGCAAATTAATAAGAAAAAAGATTTTAGATATTTCACAAAAAGTAAGCGCTTTACATGTAGGTGGTGCTTTTTCATCTGTAGAATTAATTGAAAAGATATTTTTTAAATTAAAAGAAAAAAGTGATACTTTTATATTGTCCAAAGGACATGCAGGAATTCTTTTGTATAGTGTGCTCAATATTTTAGGTAAAATCAAAAATCAGGAGCTGGACCTATATTGCAAAAGTAAAGGTGATTTAGGAGTGCATCCAGATTATAATAATTATGGAATTTCAGCTTCCACAGGATCTCTTGGTCATGGACTGGGCTTAGCTGCAGGAATGGCCATTGCAGAAATGAATACAACAAAAAAAATCTTTGTTTTGATTAGTGATGGTGAATTACAAGAGGGCTCAGTATGGGAAACAATACTATTCATTTCATCAAGAAAATTAAATAATATTGTATTGCTCGTAGATAATAATAATTTACAAAGCTCAACAAAAACGACTGATACCCACCCAACTTTATATCCCATAGATAAAAAATTTACCTCTTTTGGATGGAATTTTGCAAATTGTAATGGTCACAATTCGCTTGAGATAGAAAAAAAATTGAATTTAAATTCAAAAAAACCTTTTGCTCTTATTGCAAAGACAATTAAAGGTTATCCAATAAGCTTTATGAAAAATGATCCTAAGTGGCATTATAGATCTCCTGATTTAAAAGAATTTAAAAAAGCTATGGATGAGATAAAAAAAAATTAATGAGAAATGCTTTTTCAAAAAAATTAGCTGAATTGGCATCAAAAAATAAAAAAATTTATATTGTTGTAGCTGATATTTCTCCTGCTGGTGCTATGGTTGATTTTCAAAAAAAAAACCCTGATAGATTCATAAATGTTGGTGTTGCTGAACAAACAATGATTGGTGTAAGTGCTGGTCTTGCTATGAAGAAAAAAATCCCTTTCGCATACACTATATCTACCTTTGCTCTATATAGGCCCTTTGAAATGATTAGAACTGATCTTTGCTACCAAAATTTACCTGTTACTGTCGTTGGTATGGGTGCTGGAACAATATATTCAACTTTAGGTGCAACCCATTTGACTCAAGAAGATATAGCTATAGCAAGAGCCCTACCCAATATGCAAATTTTAGCTCCTTGCGACCCCAATGAACTAGAGGAATGTATAAATTTTTGTGTTAACAAATCTAAAAAACCTACCTATCTTAGGATTGGTAAAGCAGGAGAGAAAAATTATACGGATAATTCTACTAAATGGAAATTTGGAAAAATTAGAAAAATTACTGCTGGAAAATCTACATGTATATTAACTTTTGGCCCCATTGTTAAATTGGCATTTGATGTAAATAAAAAACTTAAAAAAAAAATTTCAATTTATAGCTGTCACACCCTGAAACCTTTTGACTATCAAGGCCTAGAAAAAATATTTAAACGATATAAAACTATTATTACACTTGAAGATCATTCAAATATAGGTGGTTTAGGAGATATAGTTTCTAGCTTCGCAGGTAAAAAAAGATACGGTGGTCAATTAAAATCATACTCTTTAAAAGATAAATTTTTTCATTTCTATGGATCTCAAAAACAACTACTTGAATTGCATGGAATTTCAGAAAGAAAAATATACAAATTTATAAGTGGGATAAAAAATTAATGTATATAGATTTTATTAGCTCTTTACACAAATCTACAAAAAGAGATTATATGGCTAGAGTTAACGATAAAGAATTTCCAAAATATAAAGCTGCAAATTTAGCAAAAAAATGGAGCTATCACTATTGGGATGGTAGTAGAAAAATTAATTATGGTGGATATAAATATATTGAGGGAAGATGGTACTCTGTAATAAAAAAAATGATTAAACATTATAAATTAAGTAAAAATGCTAAAATTTTAGATGTCGGCTGTGGGAAAGGTTTTTTTTTAAAAGATTTTCAAAACATCATGCCTGGAGCTAAATTATATGGATTAGATGTTTCTAAATATGCAATTAAAAAATCACCTAAAACTATAAAAAAAAATTTAATTTATGGAAATTCAACTAAACTACCTTGGAAAAATAACTATTTTGATCTAGTGGTCTCTTTTAATACATTACATAATCTCTATAATTTTGAACTATTTAAATCATTGAAGGAATTTGAAAGAGTGGGTAAAAAAAAATATTTATGTGTCGAATCTTACAGTAACGAAAAAGAAAAAATGAACTTATTGTATTGGCAGGTTACATGTGAAAGTTTTTGTACACCACAAGAATGGAACTGGTGGTTTAAACAAACTAAGTATAAGGGTGACCACTCATTTATTTACTTTAAGTAAAATTTTAAAAATTCAATAATGTTTTTAAATACTTCAAAAATATAGTTTTTTTACAAATAGTCTGGTTACCAAAAACTTGGCCGTGCAGTCCTGCGTAGCAATTTCCTACAAATGGTATTATTGCTTTTTCTGCACCAGCTATAATAAATAAACTAGTAATTGCAAAATAAGCATCTCCACATCCTGTTGTATCTAAAGTTTTGTTTATAAATGTTGGACAAGAAAAGTTGCTACGTTTATAAAATAAACTACTTCCATTCTTACCTTTTGTTATAGACAGGGGGGCATTTTTTTTTCTAGATAAATCATTTATATTTTTATTTAGATTCTCAAGTGTATTAAATCCTAGTTTCCATTCTTTTTCATCCAGACAAAGATAGGAATATTTACTATATTTTTTAAATAGATTAAATCCATGATTTAAAGAATTAGATTGAACATTAATCATTCTTTTTTTATTTAATTTTTCCAGAAAAACTATTGTTTCTTTATTAAATAGATCAATACCATAATCGCATATCATGATATGTTGGGATTTGCTTTTTTTAATATGGTGAAGTATTTTTTTATTGATTGAAATATTGGAATCATTTTTTAATATATTGGTAATTTGCATTATTTTTTCAAATCTAGTTGCATTAAGATAACGAGTTTTTTTTTGTATCTTAAATTTTTTAGAGAGATTAATTACATTAATATTCTTGTAATTTTTTAGGAAATTTCTAAGAGTTGTTTCTGGGCCATAAGTATACAAATTAACTTTTTTTACAAATTCAGACAAAATTTTTGCAATTGCTATAGACCCTCCTGAAATAATTTTTTTATTTTTATTAATTAATGAAATTGCTGGATCTTTAGTTGTCATACCGACTATATCTCCAAAAATATATTCATCAATAATAGGCTCTCCAATAATGTCAATTTCAATTTTATTAATTTGATCAAAATTATTTAAAATTTTTTTATAAATATTTTGCTTAGAGAGAGTTCTTAATATTTTTTCTTGTTCTAATGACCAGTTTAGTAATGAGTTATTTATTATTTTTGTTGAACTCATAATTGGGGTTTTGGATAAAACAACCTTTCCTCCATTTTTCCTTAACATTCTGCTTTCTTTAGATAAATTGCCTGTAATATCTTTTTGTTCATAGTCTCTACCTTTAAAATAAAAATTTGGTTTTAATTCTTTAATTACATTGATGGATGTTGCCTCATTATTAATAATGATATAATCTATAAAGCTCAGGTGGGACAAAAATTGAGCCCTTATTTTAGCAGTATTTATTGGCAAATGTGGGGCTTTATTAACAAATTTATCACTCGTGATGCTAACTATGAGGATATCAACTTTACTTTTGGCAAAAAGCAAATGTTGAATATGACCATAATGAATTACATCAAAAACACCATGACATAGACCTATCTTTTTATTTAATGAATTAAGATGTTTGAGCTTTTGTAGTGTGATAATTTTTTTCATTATATTATTTTTTTCCAAATTAAGTCTGAAAATTCGTGTATTTTCATACTCAAATAACTGTTTCCTTTTTTTTTATACTTAAGTTTATGGATAAATTGTTTTAGTTGTTCTTCAAAACAATTTAAAGGTTTATTTTCTGATTTAAATAAGTAATTTTTAATTAGATTGCCATCAGAATATATTTTAACTTCAGATTTTTTAAATGACATTGGAGATTTAAAAATTAATTCTATTTTTGCTTTTTTAAAAAAAAGAATTAATTTATCGTGCCATCCGAAAGATTGATGATTGCCAAAATCAAATACAACACTTATTTTTTGAAACAAAAAATTTATAAGGGAATTATAGAGATTAAAGTTAATAGCTTTGATCGAGCTTATATTTTTAAAATTTTTTATATCAAATAAATCAAAAAATAATGATAATGAATGTAAATATCTGTTAAGAAATATAATATAATTTATCTTAAGGTTGTTATTTAAAAATTTAGGAAATTGAAAATTGTAAGGTTCTAGAATTTCTTTTGTTCTAATATTAGTTTTTTTTTCATCTTAAAGTCTCCACCAT
>Ga0209710_1002664_pt1 | contig 12389 bp, 5 predicted proteins | sample ArcticOcean_MG_C_5_FD_187436 | JGI IMG/M metagenome (GOLD analysis project Ga0209710, IMG submission 187436) | Marine microbial communities from western Arctic Ocean - ArcticOcean_MG_CB4_138 (SPAdes) (version 2) | ecosystem: Environmental > Aquatic > Marine > Oceanic | place: Arctic Ocean: Canada...
GATTAAGAGGCAAGCGAATGAATTTCAGATCCCGATTATTCCCTATGGACACGTGGTTTTACCTGGTGCGAGAGCGAAATTGAACTTATTCGAGCCGCGATGGTTAACGTTGTTCAGTAAACTTTTGAAAGAAGAAGAGGCTGAGAACGATCGAACGATAATGACGAGTTTTCGCAATAGCGATAGTAATAGTCAAAAAAAGTCGATTGATTTTTCCAAAATTGAAATGATGAAAGATTACGAATCGGGAGAAAGAAACGAGAAGAGATTCGAAATCGTTCCTGGTTTCAATCGGTATCCTGAGGATCAATTTGTGAACACGAACGCATTTGGCGCTTTGTTTCGTGGAGTAGACGGGAAAATCGCCGGTTTAGGAGTGAAAATGGAAATAGAAGCGCACGATGTAGCAGTTGATGACATTCTTTTATCAATTTGCGCTCGTGCGAGCGCGGAACGTTTCAAGGTTTTAAGAATCGTACAAACCGAGCCGTACATAATCGTCGACGCTATACCATACGAAGACGACTTTAATGCGGCCACTTCACAAGATCTCGTAGAGGACGTTACAGAAGCTGAAAAAAGCTTAATTGAATCGTTAGAGACGTTATCTAAAAACGACAACTATTATTACAACGCCGTCGGTTTATCAGAATTCGAAGATCCAAACGGGAAGGTTTCGATCAAGAAAATTCTCGAAGACGTAGCGTTTAAATCGTTCGCGTTTGCTGAAATATTTTTGTACAACAAAGACGACGTCGCTTTTGAAGTCCTAGCCAGTCGATCTGCGAAAGAACGAGCCGACATCGTCAACTCCGTCGCGAAGCAAATGAACGCCGGCATGAAGTACGGTTTGAACCCGCGAAACGCGAGAATTCTAAGAATTCTCACGTTCTGGGGCTCTTTATTCGCCGCCGGTAGTTGCCTCTCGCTCTTTCGCGAGGTGGCCGGTTTTTAATCAGTCGTCGAGAAGGGAGATATCGACGCGTTTCGTCGAAGAAAGTAGTAGAGATAACAAAACTTTAATTTTTAAGAGTTTGTAGGGACCAATTTCCTGTATTTTTTAGACCATATTTTTTAGACCAAATTTCCATTTTCCCTCTTTTCCCCTCTTTCCCTCCATCAATTCCCCCTTTTAAAACACGCAAAGAAAAAAGGCGCAAGGCGACGGATAAGGAATTAAAATGTTTTCCTTGCAACAAGCATCGCAGATCTCGATCGCGAACAAGCTACGAGCGAATGCATACAATAAAACGAATTCTTTATGCATAAATTCTATGAACAGTTCTCTCGTCTCTAATTCGCATGGGCGTGTAGCAGTACGAGCGCGTTCGGGGAAATCCTGCGCAATGAAACTCGCTTCGAACGACTCTAGAGCGGCGTCGATGATTGCGAGAGTTTCTTCATCTTCGCAAAGAAGACGAGCGAATGGAATGGAAGAGTGCTCGAGGGCGTACGAATGGGTTAAAGTGAGAGCGGCGGTTTCAGATTTCGTAGGCTCGGAAGATCAAGGATCGAGGACATCGAAAGAACAGAACAAATTCAACGCCGCAATGAGGGTGCCGAATACGGCGATGGCGAAGATTGGGAGACAATTAGGCGGAGGAGGCGCGGCTACGTTGGAGAAGGTTTCGATGGATTTGTCCTCGGCAGTGCAATCTGTTGCAGCACCGAAGTTATCCGATGGCGATAATGGTGGGAATAATGGTGGGAAGATTAATAACGGTGGAGGTGGAGGCGACGGCGACGAAGGCGACGACGACGATTGGTTTGACGAAGAAGACGGAGACGGCGAAGAAGGGGGGTATATTTCTTTGAGAGAGGGAATCCCGGAGACTTTTGAACGCGAAGCTATTCAAGCTGTTTTGGCAGAATGGTTCAAGACTATTGCGAGCTTACCGGCCGGTTTAAGAATGGCCGTGGAGATGGGCGTAGTTTCATCCGCGCAGCTCGTTCGTTTCATGTCCGTCGACGTTAGACCGTCAGTTGTGAGAATTGTCTCAAGGTCGACTCCGCAATGGGCATCGAGAGCGTTCGTTGGTCGATTAATGGCCGAACCTGCTTTTTTGTACAAGCTTGGCTTTGAGCAAGCGATCACAATCGCCGCTGGAACGATGTACGAAGTCGCGCATAGAGGCGATCGAATGAAGAAAGAATGGGACTTGGCCGCTTCGAACGTTGCGCAAATGTGCGTCGCAAACTTGGCAACTGTATGGATGCTCACACCATCGAGATCGTTCGGTGGCGTGCAAAAGTTTGGATGGCAAAAAGCGTTGGCAGCTATGCCAAACAACGCTTTTGACCGCGCTGGACCGCTGCGACCGTATACTACGGCCACTCGCATCAGCTCCGTCGTCGCCAAAGGCGCGGAGTTATCCGCAGTCGGTGTCGTCATCGGTAGCGCGTTCAGCGGCTTGAATAACGTTTTAGTCAACTCACACAAAAAGAAAGAAGGAAACAAATGGAAACCGGCCGTCCCAGTTCCGGATGTCAAGACATCCGCGTTGGGTATGGGAGCGTTCCTCGGCTTATCGTGCAACGCGAGATATCAACTCATGGGCGGTGCGGATCGATGGATGACGGATCGCTTGACGAGTTTAGGATCTGCCATCACGGCAACCGCACTCATGCGATTATCGAATAACCAAGTCGGTGAACAAACTCGATTATTCTCGTTGGGCTTACCTTTGCACGCGCAATCTTTACAACAACGCGTTCGAGGTACGACTGGATACAGTCGCGCGACGAGCGCGAGCGGCAACAGCAGCGGGGGTGTTAGGAAAACGAAGAAAATAAAACGAAAAGTGAAACGAAATGTGCCAGTCTCGGCCTCATCTCCAGCTTTGGCTTAAGAGAGAGAGAGAGAGAGCAAGGGAAGAGACGCGCTCTTTTTGTTCAACGCATGTTCTATATTTCCCAAGACGCCTTTTTTTAACTCGCGCGTTCACACATTTTTGCCGCCGTTTAGTGCAAACGGTTAAATCATAGTCTGCTTTACGCAATCATCGAACGATCACAGAACGCACTCATTGACAGGAATTAGCTATCCTCGCGCGTTTGACATCTTGTAAATAAAATTGAAGTACATTTTTGCGAACAAATTAGTCATTAGTCTGCTGGTAATCAAAACGCACTAAAGCTCTCTCGCACTGTTCATAGAAAAGAACTCTCTTCAATGACGACGACGTCGACGGCCCAGCTTAATCTATCTCGAACAGCATCGTCGTCTGCTTTGTCGCGGTCTCGAATGAACAAAGCAACGATTAGAATAAAATCGATATCAAATAAAGCGTTCGTCTCTAGAAGGATTGGAAGAAGCTTTAACGAACGAAACTTTGAGTTTGATTTTCCAAACGAAGAAACGGACGAGCAAAACGCAAACGCAAACGAATTAAGGATGAAGAGATGTTGCGAAGTCGCGGATTTCATGAACGGGGAGTGCGCGCCACACCCGAAATTCGCGTGCGTAGTCTATGAACACCAAGGACGAGCGGAAACACGAGAAGCAGCCGAAACAGCGGTCTTTGAAGCGTATCAGTTTGGACAGGCTGGGGAGAAGTGCGAGAGGCAAATAGAGCGGCGCATGAACGAAGATGATTGGATGAAAAAGAACGAGAGCGAGGGAAAGAGGTACGATGTATATTTGAACATGGAACCAGTGCATGGCATAGAAGTCGCTGGCGAACGCGAGAGCGTTTTAGCGCTCGCGAAAATGAAGAACTACGTGCGAACGATTTACGTAGGGATGGTACATCCGAATAAGGAGTTCAGAGGACGAGCCGTTCGAGCGTTAGTGAATGAGTATGGGTTTAGAAAAGAGCAAGTTTGTGTTTTAGCCGTGAATACGAGAGCGGCGATGTTCGCGAGGAAAGTGAACGAGGCGTTGTTGTATAGATGCGCGACTGGCGGGTATCCGCTCGGGGTGTATAAGTACGCGATGACTTTAGATGGGAAGATCGCGTCGAGTTCTGGGAAATCGAAATGGGTGACTGGACCGGAATCGAGAGAAATAGTGTTTCGTGAACGAGCGAAGAGTGATGCGGTTATTGTTGGTGGTGGGACGTTACGAATGGATGATCCGAGGTTGACGAGCAGGAACGCGGATGGGAGTTTAGCGCATTCGTATCAACCGGCAAGAGTGGTTTTGACAGCGTCGTTTGATGTACCCGAAAATGCGAGATTGTGGGATACATCTGTGGCCGCGACAATTGTAATGACCTCAAAAGGTAAAAACCCTGTGCTGGCTAAGAAACTGAGAGATAAAGGCGTAGACGTAGTCGAATTCGAAGGCGAATTCACGATGGACAAGGTTTTGAAAGAAATGTCCCGCCGAGGATGGTTACAAACGTTCTGGGAATGCGGAGGAACATTAGCTGCACCGGCGATAAAAGCCGGTGCTTTTTCTAGAGTATTAGCATTCGTAGCTCCGAAAATAGTAGGTGGTGGGTCCAAAGCGCAGACGCCTATGGGTGACTTTGGCATCGACGCAATGGTTGACGCCGTACCTCTCAAAGCCACAAAAGCTAAAGTCTACGGCAGAGATATTTTAATCACCGGGTATTTGCCAAACGCATATTCAAAAGGTCGATTGAAGCAATTTGTCGAAGGTGGATGGATTAGCGGTAGAAGAGATGGTTTCGTTGACGTTGGAGAATCTTCTGATGATTCCGAAAGAGTCGATACGTTTGGCGAAAACGAGTTACTCGCTGATGTCGAACAGTGCTGCGCTGATGAATATGAAAACAATAATAATAATAATAATAATAAACAAGATGAAGTCATTAGTTTCTATAAGTCGTGGGATACGTATAGCGCGTTTTCAAATTTTAGCTCGCACGGCGTGAATATCGATGGCGAACAATGGCAGACTTCGGAGTCATATTATCAAGCGCAAAAATTCGACGATTCGCTGGCGGAGGGGAAAACTATTCGCGATCAAATTCGTGACGCAAACTCGCCTGAAAAAGCGAGTCGAATTGGACGAATGAAACAACGAGAACATCCAAACTTGATGAAAAAGGATTGGGATTTGAAGAAATTTGAGGTTATGGATCGCGTTTTGCGCGTGAAATTCACGCAAAATCATGACGCAAAATCATTGTTACTTTCAACCGGTAAAAAGCGTTTGGTCGAAGATTCGCCAGTTGATTCTCTTTGGGGATGTGGTCGAAACGGTGAGGGTGAGAATCTATTAGGTGAGGCGTTGATGCGATTGCGCGAAGAATTTAGAACATCGATTATGAAAGATTTTATGGTCGACGAATTGGAAAGAATGGATGAACAAGACTTGACTAATATATCATCATCTTCTCCGACTTGCGAATAATAAACTAGCACAATATGGAATTGTTGCGCGCGTTTGCAAAAATGCTTTCTTTATTTGTAAATATAATAATGAATATAATTATTATTATAATTACTACTATTATTCCATGCTGAAATCTACACTTGTTGAAGAGCGAATCTCTCTTAACAAAGCTTTCGCTGTTTGCTTCTCTGTTCCTTGGAAGTCTAATAGCTTTGAACACGCCTCTTCGGCCGCGCCAAATTTGCCTTCGCCTTTGTAGAAACGCGCTAAAAATAACAAGCCATCTATCGATTCTTGCGTCTCAGCGAAGCTTCCCGTTTCTCTTTTCAAACGCTCTAAATTTCGCAAGTGGTAATGTGCGGCTGCTTTGTATTGCTTCAACTTTTCGTGAAGTTTGGCTAATTTTCCTAGAGCAATACCTTCGTTATCGCCACATGCGACTGCTCTTTGATATACGCGAATTGCGGCGACAACCATTTGCAGTTGATCGCTTTCATAACACGCACCGACTGCGCACCACATTCTGCTATCGTTCGGACGAAGCTTAGCTGCGATTTGATAATAATACAGAGCGTAATAATGCATAGAGAGAAACTCATATGTTTGGCCTAAACCATACCACGCTCGATAATCTTTCGGATTTATATCTACGGCGCAACGATAAGCCTCTATCGCAGCTCGCGGATTCTTCATTTCCGTATATTCGTGTCCTAAAAGTGTCCACGCGGAGAGATAATCTCTGTTCAAGCGTAAAGCGCGACGAAAATACGTTACCGCTTTCTCGTGTTGTTGCTTCAACGAATAGTAGTTTCCAATGACACAGCACGTTTCTGGCGTATATTTGTTCGTGTTCGATATTCTATGCGCTAAATGCGCCAATTTCGCGAACTCTTCTTTGACGTATAAAATATTTGAGTACGCATCAACGCCCTCAATTCTATGCGGATCGACTTCAATAACACGCTCAAACATCTCTTCTGCTTGATCGAATTCTCTCAAATTGTATTGCGCGACTGCGCATTTTGTCAAGATCGAAGCCGACCTAGGAAACGTTTGCGAAACCGTCACGAACTGTTCTAAAGCCTCGTAGTTTTTCTGCGTCTCTAAATTAAACTCTGCAATGAACCATTGATAACACCAATGATTTCTCGGTAATCGAAGTTTCCCAACATCTTCGTCGTCGCAAAGATCGACTAGCGCTTGCCAAGAGTTCCAAAACGTTGGGTATAGGCGTACGGATTCGGCAAACTTAATTTTAGCCGCGTCCGTTCTCCCACGTTCGCGAAAGACTAAGCCTTGTAAATATGCCAAAAAAGCGCATTGGTGATTATTATTACCACTATTATTCTTTTCGTATTCATCTAAACCAGATTGCACTAAATCCAACTCTGGATTGTTCGCCATTCTCCCGACTAACTCGCCGCTAATCCTCGGCCCACTCGCGCTCGTGCCCTCGTTCCTCTCTAAATCATCATCGCCCATTCCTCCACCTTTCTTCCCGTCTGCACCATTCATGTTCCCACGATCACCAGCAGCTCCACTAACCCCTTTCGCGCGTTCGTTCCCTACGTCTCTCTTTTGCGTCTCGCCCGCTAAAAACAACGCGTATAACTCCAAAAACGTCTTCAAAGGTTTGTTCTGATTCTCTATCGCGGTTGAGGTCGATAGTAAATGTGCCGTTCTTCTGTATTCGTTCAGATCGAAATATGTCTTTGCTAATATGTACGTCGAATCGTTTTGCCCAGAGTTGTTCACTATTGTTCGAACAACATTTTTCTCATCACTCTCGTTATTATTACTATGGAGAACTACTTCGTGAGTGATGTTGATATCGCCACACGGTCGACCGAACCTAATCTCTTCGTGTTCTCTATCATCATCATCTCTATCATCATCATCATCGTCATTATTATTATTATTATTATATTGATTAATTGGTGGTCTTAATCCACAAAGTTGTTCGGCTGCCCACTTCGTCGCGTTTTTTAAACCTCTTATTTCACAATTCTTCACTGTTTCGAATAATTCGAGTCTTATTTTAGCCATAGTAGTGGGCTGATTATAATACCCGCCGTTCGGGTGAGATTCGTGCGTCATTTGATCGATTGCTTGTTTTTTCGATTCGATTCGATTCGTTGGAAGCGCGTTTCCTCTGAAGATTTCGTCCATCAATGTTTTGAAAGTTTCGCTCTTTCCAAAACAAACTCACATTTTCTGCAGCCTCTTAAAATCAATCGCATTGCATGAAAAAACAAACAAACCGACGAATAAGGAATCGGAAAAGAGCAACGAAGAAAACGAAGAAAAAGAACTCTCTTCGGTGAATGTCGAACCAGCTTTAGCTCGCGGTTGCGAGTTCCAGCGCTCGATTGGCCATACGTGTACAAGGCGCATATATATTGTAAAGAGAGAAAACAAAAGAAAAGACACTAAAACACGAAATATCGAAATTATCGAAATTAAACAGAAAAATCTTGCTTCTGCGTGCGAATGAAAAATCTCTTCGGTGAATGTCGAACCTTTCGAAGCTTTAGCTCGCGGTTGCGAGTCCAGCGCTCGATTGGCCATACGTACAAGGCGCATATATAGTAAAGAGAGAAAACAAAAGAAAAGACACTTAATGACTTAAAAGTTAAAACACGAAATAGATCGAAATTAATAAACAGAAAAAACTCTTCCTCATTAATCAAATCAATCAAGAAATAACGAAAACAATAAATAACGAAAACAACCGATGTTCGCTTTCACTCAACAAATTGCACGACCAGCTGGGCTCAGGGCCACTAAAGCCACTCAAGTGCGTTCTTTCATCGCACCTTCTTCTCCTCTCTCGTTCCCGCGTAATCGTGTTCGACAGTAAAAACGAACGTCGCGGAATTTATCATCTCTCCACGTTTTGGAAATTCGGGAACTTTTCCTGACGACGCATAAAAATTACGCGAGTACTCTCTCCAGCGCATGGCGTTAAACTTTTAAGACTCGAACAAGATTCGTGTTCGTGCGTTCTTGCGATTTAGAGAGAGAGCTTTTTCCGAGCGCGCTTTGTTTGATCTCGATTTTATTCCGCGTCACGAAAAGTTTTATTTGATACGGCTCCAGTAAAATCGAATAATATCTTTTTTGATCTCTTAGTATTATTTTTGATCCTCGTTTTGCTCAAAACTGCAAAACTGACGTTATTGACTTTATTTTTTCCTTTTACGCGTATTTGAAAACGAAATAGTCCAAGACGTTCTCGAAAGTCGTCAAGGCTGACATATACCCAGAATTCGGTACGTACCCGGGCGGTGGCGAATCACCGATTATCCCGTTTGGGAACGAAAAGAACGCCGAACGTGAAGTCATCCACGGCAGATGGGCGATGTTAGGCGTCACCGGCGCCTGGGCGGCCGAAAACGGCACCGGTATCCCATGGTTCACCGCGGGTACCTTGTGTACACCGGATGACTGCACGGCCGTTGCGGATAAGTTCCCGGGTGCTATTGCCCCGTTGGCGCCGGAAGGGTCAGGCTACCCATCGTTCTGGGCCGTTTTGGCGATCGAAGTCGTCTTAGTCGGCGCCGCGGAAGGCTACAGAACCGGCTTAATCGATTCGCCGTTCGATGAGTTAACAGTCGGTGATGTCTCCCCAGGTGGTCGCTTTGACCCGCTCGGCTTGGCCGAATCCGGTGACTTGGAAGAGCTCAAGATCAAGGAATTGAAGCACTGCCGTCTCTCCATGTTTGCGTTCTTAGGATGCATCTTCCAAGCCTTGGCCACGCAAGAAGGTCCGATCGCGAACTGGACTGCGCATACTGCGGACCCGGTCCACGCGAACGTCTTGACGAACGCTGCCAAGGGTTTCGGCTTCTATTAAAAAACATATATTATTACCATTAGCTAAATATACATATACTGTTGAATAGAACAGTTGTAATCGTATCAAAGTATTAAATAAAATTAAGTGAATAAATGTACTACCCGTATATGTCGCTATTTATCCGATGTGTGTATGTTCATTATTTAAAAATTGATGTGTATTACAAATTTATCAATTTAGCTATTTATAGATTTTAGCGCATTCGCTCTTCCTCCTTTTCCTCCTCGCCCAGTTGACCTCGTATTTTGTTCAACCGCGAACGCTTTCGGAGCGATTGCTTTTGGCGTCTTGTTAAAAATCTTACTCGACGCAGGAGTTTTCTTTGGAATTCGTTCCGTTAACTCTAACGGCCGCACTGCTGGTGTATTCTTCTGACGTTTTTTATCAGAAGTATTATCATTAACTACTGGATTGACTGTTTGTGTCTTGGGTGCCGCCGTTTTCTTCGTGGCGGCCGACGATATCATCTTTCGCTTTTTTTGTGCGGCGCCTAAAGAAACGTTGTTCGGTCCTCCGAGTCGTCTTTTGGTCAACGCGTCTTGCACGTTTATATTCGCACTTGTTTCAAAAAGTGTATGCTGCTCTAAATCCTCACCAGGACACGATAAAAATCGCTTAATATATTCCGAAGTAACAACGAGAGCGTCTTCGTACAACTCCATCGCTTTCGTGACGCGAACGGATTCGACGACGTCTCCGGCGCAAACGATAACATCGACGACGTCTTCTCTAACGTCTGACTCCTCTAAACCCAACGTCGTGTCGTTATTACCATCTTTTGAAATTACTAATGGTAGTTTCGAAAGAATGGCATCTCCGTTCGCTGAGAGCGTTTTAACATTAGCTCCTCCTGCACGAAGAACGTCGCAAATCATTTGATATTCGTTTTTTGCGTTTGTATTCGAGCCGAAAGATGCAACCGCAACATCGAGATTTGAGAACGGTTTCAAAACTTTAGTAGTAGTAGCAGCAGTGACAGATAAAAGATCACCACCTCGAACATCCAACTTGGATGCCGATACGTGCCAGTTATACCAAAACTTTGCAGCCGTGGCGCAAATCAATTTATTCTCAAGACCTCTTCCACCGTTGAAAAAGTGTTTGTCTTCAACGACTGGTAAGTCTTTTCCTCGATTGCTCTCGCAATTTTCGAGATACGTGGCATTTAGGACGTACGCACCACTCGCGACGGCGGCAAGGAACTTCAAACTTCGCGTACCTTTCGGGCCAAATACGACGTGCGTAACGGTTTCGTCCCATTCATGTGCAGACGAGTAAGGAATATTGAGCTTTTTTAACAAAGCGGTATTCTTCTTAAGCTCCTCGGCGGTAAAGCCAGATAACGCAACTCTCATGGTTTTATCTTTACTACTACTACTACTCGTGACCGCGTTTGATTTGTTTTTCTTGTTGCTGATATTATTATCATTATTATTATTATTATTCGCTTTCTTGACGGCGCTTGGCGCAAAGCTTTTCTCCACGGTTGCTTTTCTTTTTGCTTTAAGTTCTAAAGCTGGCACCTTTTTGACCGCCACGCCCACAGCCGATCGTTCTTTCGCGTCCGTCTTCTTCTTCGTCATAAGATTTTTGTAACCGGAGATTTCGACATCGTCTTCTTCTGTAACATGTTCAGGATTTTTACTTAAGCCACTCGATCGAGGCGGAGCAATATTTTCGCGAATGATTTTTTTCTGGATCTCAGGCGAGGGTGCACTGATTCGGCTCGGACCACGTTTTCTAGTCATGCGCGTCGGAAGCGGCTCTAAGACGGGAAGTTCTTCTTCTTCTTTTTTCTCAACTTTTTCATCATTTTCATCTTCCTGCGGCGTGTCTTTTAATTCAGTTGTATACCTACCACGATTATTAATTTCCTTGGAGGCAGATTTTGATCTTTCCAGCGAGCCACTCACGTGGAACTGTTTTGATTTCGGTCGCTCTTCTTCCTCCTCAACATTTTCTTCGTCTTCAAGAGCATGCATTCGTTCAATTTCACATACATTCTCCGGCTTTTCAAACTCTTCGAGGGTTGGAGAGCCCCATGTCTGAGTTGCAAGTGGTGGTTGAGTTGCGAGCTGCGTTGCGAGTTCGTGGAAATCTTCTGGCGACCTTGGATTTTTAAATTCGTCTGGAGACTGCGACGAGGCCTTTTTACTCTTCCTCATCGAAGGTTGCGTTGGCACTCGTTGCGTCATAACTGGATGCGAAGGCCCAACTAGCATTTCCATAAATCCAGCAACCACTTCACGGACAGTTCTTTTCACTGGCTGAAGAACAACTCCCGGTAAGTTCCCAGGGTTTCTTTCTGGAAGCGTAATGACGGCTTCGACGTTGTCGGTGAACTCTTGATATTCGCCCGTTTTGTCGACACTTTCGCGCAGAAAGTATTTATTGACATCGTCCGCATTAAAATTATACCCATACCTCAGGTATATGTTTTTAAGCGTCGATAGAAGCGCGTTCGGATCATCTTTGTCGTCAAAAGTTGTCCCATTTTTAGCGCGTTCCAGTGCCAAATGAGACGTAATCGCGCGACCCAACGGACCCTTGCGCCGGTACGTTAGACATGCGTCTATGCAAGCTATAGCGTATTTTCGAACCTCAAAGAAATCATTTCTTTGAAGTGTCTTTTTGCTGAAGCAAATACCAGTCCAGAACCCCATTTTTTTATCTTCCTTGCTACAAAACACTTCGTTGGAAATATCAAATACTTGAACATCTTCGTCAAAAGTCTCCGCTAACATCTCGTCTCGCTCATCGGCTTCCAAAGACTTTAAAAGCCCAAACTCTTTATAATGACCATATTTTACGCGTTCGACATCTCCCATATCTCCTGTATTTTTCGAAGTCTTTCCCTCTTTTAAAAGTTCTAAAAACTCGTCGCCATCGTTTATTTTGCACGAAGGTTTGTCTTCGTCGAAGAAACGAGGAAAAGAATCAACCAACGCGAATGATTTGCCTTTCTTCAACGCATTTTCGACATCATCCGCATCCCCGAGTATGCCTTGAAATTCCGATGTCGATTTCGAGTGCGTCAGTGCATCGGTTGGATCGATAAAATTCCGCACGCAACGCTCAACCATTTCAATAGGAAGACTGTTATAATCTGGCGAGGGGTATAAAAGCGGCGGTTTCTGCAAAGGCGCGCGTTCCTCGCTTGGCTGCGTCAACATCTGCTTTTCTTTCGAATCACTCAATCGCGTGGTCTTCTTCGTCGACTTTTGA
>Ga0209710_1002666_pt1 | contig 12385 bp, 3 predicted proteins | sample ArcticOcean_MG_C_5_FD_187436 | JGI IMG/M metagenome (GOLD analysis project Ga0209710, IMG submission 187436) | Marine microbial communities from western Arctic Ocean - ArcticOcean_MG_CB4_138 (SPAdes) (version 2) | ecosystem: Environmental > Aquatic > Marine > Oceanic | place: Arctic Ocean: Canada...
TGATCTGGTAAAACGACAAAGCAGTATTCTCTTTCAGTGTGCAACTTAATAGGATTTCTGAAAGTGACTTGTGTTACGACAGACCCATTATCAGAGGTATTAATCTGTGAATGCGCTAGATGCTTTCTACCAAAGGGTAATACTGTACGCGAAGGATACCCATTAATAACCTCTCTAATCTCAACTGTTATGCCAGTAGTCTCTGCTTTCTTCTTGAAGAAAAGGTCAAGACTTTCAATGTACATAACAGAAGCACCCGCTGTTTGAGATGTTCGAACCATAAAGGTTTGTGCTATTGGATCACATGGGTTAGGTACTTGAAACGATCTTACTGTAGTTGAAGTACCAACACTAACATCAACTGATCGAGTAGTGACGCTCAGTTCGGATTTGCTCATATCAAAGCTATACGCTCTATACAGTGCTTTACCATAGGATGTCGAAGCAGACTCAATGTTGGCATAGCTATTTACGTCAACGACCTCTAGAGTAGTTTGTCCAACAAAAAATGTCGCTGCTGGTATCCGAAAGACTGCCGCTAAAGTTCCGTCTGCATCACTTAGAACTGGCGCGTTCAAGTCTCCAGATATTTCTACATCTTCAACATTAAATTCGCTAGTGCTTGTATCGATAGTGCCTGGATAAACATTAGCAGCAATAGGAGTTTGTTCAAAATAGAAAAAGTGTTCCACATTTGCTCTAAGCCCTGTGACCAGAATTTTAACTTCTCTGGATTGCATATAAGGACTCATCGACCAGTCTGTAATAAAATTACCTACGTTCTGCGTAGAAGTTCTTACACTCGTTTCCAAGCTTCTGGTTGTTTGAGAAACATCGACATTGAAAGTACGATTCCGTCCACTTCCTCTATTACCAAAAGAGGAAATTACTGCTGGATCTTCCACGGTTAAAGGCATAAATTCGCCGAGAGTGCTTATTAAATCTAGTGTTGGTCCAGCATTATCTATGTCTATGTTGATAGCCGGATTCTGCGTGACATCATAGGAAGCATCGAACGGAGGATGAAGGACTGCAATACCATCATACGAATAGAAGTTCGACACACAGTTTCTAAAGTTAGTAGCGTACTTTTGCTCGATAACTGTAACAGTCTCAGTACTTTGTAGTGTTACAACATCTGCGAATGCATTAACGCCTAGAGAACCTCCAACTTTTAAGTCTATAGGAAACTCTATAATAGATGGAGTTGCTACTGTTCTACTTCTATCCATGGCGGCATTAAACTCTGGATCTATCAAAGCAGCTACTTTCATATCACGAAATGCGTCAACCAAAATACCATTCTTAAATCTATTCTGTCCGTCCACACCTCTAATAAGGAGATCCTTTGCACTGCTCTCTAACAGGGTGAGAGATGCTAGTTCTGTCAATCTCTCAATTTGTTTTTCTAATTTACCAATCTCTCGCATCGTGTAGTTTTTGTTAGAGACATCAGATAACTGCAACTTGTTACTGCCTGTTATGCGTAGAGTACCGCCAGGAACAAGTATGGTACTAATAGAATATTGGTCTGGCTCTATTTTATTAATACTAGGGGTTTCAGACTCCTTTCCTTTCTCTATTGCTATCTCTCCCAAATCATCAATAAAAATAGTGTCTATTCTGGACATATTATATATCTGTTGTGATGATATTAGAGTATCGTTTTGAATTGGAATACTGTTATTCAACGTGAGAGCATTTCCAGTGGGAACAGTGGTAGAACCACTCGCGGAGAGTGATGCGGAGACTTGTTTTACTGCATATGGTCTAAAATCAAAACAATTTAGCAAGTCATAGCTTAAGCCACTTTTACTCACAAAGTCTTTAATTAAAGGCATTGAAGTTATCGTTGAGTACTTCTCAACCTCTGAGTAGCTGTCTACAGTTAAGTAGCCATTAATCCCATCCGGTCTATCTAAAAATTTCACCTTAATTCTAAGATTGGCGTTGTCAGACACTCTTCCTTGTAGTAGTTTTATATAAGAAATGTCGTAAAAGTTTTCTTTTTGGTTATTGACAAGCCTATAATCTGACGTTACATCTGCGCCATTACCACCATCATCAATAATTTCTAGTATCTCAATACAGTTAGGTAGACCAAGAGAGGCTATGCCATTATTGTCTTTTACAGACCTGACGTAAACATCACTTTCGACTAGAGCATCCTGAGCTGTACCAGATATGATTGCATCATAATAAAGTACAGTGCCAGCACCTTTTGTGCCAGCAATGTTAAATGTAGCGACATTACCGGATAAGGATGTTGTTACATCTAGAAATTTATTGGCGCCATTTATAGCATATGCGTTAGTAATAATAGGTTGCTCAGTATCAGTCGATGCGATAGTGACTATCGCTTGATCGTCTGTTGTAACCGCCTTCTGACGAGTGTATTTTACGTCCAAAATGCTCTTCATGCTAGATTTTCCAGCATCGAATATTTTACCGCCGACGTTAGGGTCCTTCAACGCACCGGCGCTCCCGGTCAAGTTAATGCGAGTACCATCATAAGCACTATCACCCTTGGCAATTCTAGTAGGAACAGAATTTTCTTGCCCGGCTTCCTTCACTATGGCATAAACATATATTCTACCGCCAGTAGTCGACCTTGGAGCACCAGCTGTAACATTTGCTATAGAGCAATAACCTATCAATTCTCCGGCAGCATTATACATTTTATTTCTTGTGCCGTCAGTAGCAAACATCGCGGCGTCTGCGCCAACCGTGTTGTTAAATTTGTAGTATTGTCCATACGATGCGCCAGTCATTTCGTTGGGTTTAGTCTCGGTCTCTTCTGTAGGCACTATTTCTAATCGTCTACTAGAAATATTTCGCACTTCATTACCAAATACGTATGCTTTGCCGGGAGCGATAGCAGCGTATGCTTTAGTGGTGCCATCAATATTAGCAAGTTCTAGAGATACTCCAAAGCCCTCTGTGACATAATTTCCTGACTCATCATATGTTCTTCGAGCCATTTCTGTTGCTATAGAATTGAACTGGGTCGTATCGCGAATACGAACAGGATTACCGTCAACATATCGTTTCAGTGCAAAAAATTCTTCAGGTTCGTCAGCAGTCTGCACAGCAATCAAAGTAGGCACTAGCTTAAGTCTGTCAGCGCCAGGCGCATTCTCGTTGTTAAACCCCGCGGCATTATCGAGAAGTGTTACATCTATTCCAGATGATATGAGCAGCTCATTAATAGTAAACCCGACTGATACTGAACCAGGGGTAAGCGAGTACTTCGATGTTATTACATCCTGTGCAGTGACGAAGATGAAGTGCCCCTTCTGGTAAATAACTCCTTCTTCACAAGAGATGCCAGCCGCTCGGCCCACATGATTATCAATCGTTGCAACAGTGCCTTGGGCTACAATGTCGCCTGGTTCGCCATAGTCCAAAACTGCCGGGGGGCCAGAAACTTCTTTAATAGTAACGTCTAATTGTTCACCTGCTTGGAACTCTTTGACAGAAGTCTCCGACTCCGACTCAACCGGATTAGTAATATAAGTAATAAAAAATGTTTTAAGATCAGGCTCTTGCGTTTTAAAACCGCCTACACCTTTCTTAATCTCAGCTACTAGACCAGTGGTTCGACCAGTTACGGTATAGGTAACATCGTCAGTCTTTCCATATAGAGTGGGGTCAATGTCGCCAGTGTCCTCAAGTTTAACATAGCTAATAGCTGGAAGATCAGTGAGGTTAATACCACTGATTATAGTACCTTCCTTGTATATATTTGAGCCGAAACGTTCAACCTGCTTCTGAAGAATGGACTGTATTTGTGTCAACTCTCTAGCTTGCACAGCCTTTGCTGGTTTAAACAAGATACGATTAAACTGTTTCTCTTCAGAAAAATCATCGTAGTACGGATCAACGTTTAAGTCTGTATTAATTCCCATAGTTTATACTCTTTCCTTAAAAGTCGAAGGTAAATTTTATTTTTTCTTTACGGTCTAAAATTCTGGTGATAGGATCAAAATCTAAAAAGTGTAGAACTTCTCCACTGTAAGCCGAATAGTTTCCGTATATTGCATCACTTGTATTTATATTCTTTCCAGCAGCTCCATCAATACCAACATCACCAGTAATAAATTTACTAGTGAAAGCTCCGATATAGTCTACTAGATATATGTATGTCTTACCACGAACAGCATCGTATTCTACTTCGTGAATTATTGCGGTAACCGTTTCACCTGTTGAAGATTCCTGAGATATGGTTTGACCTGCTGTCAGCGAATCGGTATAATCTGCGTCTACACTATTGGCTTGGATCGTTAGCCTCAGTCTATTATCAAAACCCTCAGCGGGATTTTCAACACCATTCTCTAACAATGCGCCAGTCGATGGAGAGAGAAATGAAGGATTTTTTAGTAATCCGACCTTTGTATAAGTGCCAGTATCTGGAACAGTCGTGCTAGTGCCTGAGAAGTTTGTTATTACAGTGAGTTTACTCATCGCCATCTCGTTAATAGGATTCGATCCATGTCCTCCTGTGGGAGCAATTACGCATCTTAGTGTAGCACCGGATTCCGATGGGTCAAAAAGATTGCCAACAGTCTTCGGTATTTCTAGAGTGGCTGTAGCATACTTATAACCAGAACCCCTGTTCTTATAACCTATCTTAACGAGTGTGCCGTCTCTATCTATAATGCCATAAGCAAGAGCTTGCGTACCATCGCTTTGGCTTATCTTAATCTTTGGCACAAGTTTGAAATATTTACCTGCAATATCAAAGAACTCTGCATCAATCTCTATCGTCATAGATGTCCTATCACCTACAACAATGTTTGATTTAAGCACTTCGTATAGTGGGTCTAAGGATGAACTACTCCAAAGATACATATTCGTATAGCTATTCTCAGCGTCATCCAGAAATTCCGAATCTAGAGTATTAATCTTTACTGTAATCAGCCTATTACCACTTCCACCATCAACAGGTTCTTGGATTTTTCCAGTACCCAATATAGTCACATTAGATGCATTAGCAGTGTTTCCCGTTGTGCTTCCCGCTGGTAGACCAAACACACATTTAGCGAATAGATTTGACTGAGTGTCTATAATTTTAATTTGAGAAATGTCTTCTTTAGCCCTTGCTATAACATCTGTGTTGCCTGGTGCTGGAAACGGCAAGGTATCCGCAGTAGAAAATACTTTCCTTTCATTTTCTGTTATACTGAACATGTAATGCCATACATAGCCGTCACCAGAAATGACGTGTATAAAAGTATTCCCAGAAGCATCTAATGTTAAGCTGGGTGCCTGTAGTGACATGCTATCATTATTATTCTCCAAACATTTAAAAACATGAGTGACTTGAGAGCCATCTACAATGTGTACAAATAAGTTTTTTGTAGACGTGTCTTCCGTATCATCGAAGTCGTCATAAACTGTGCCCGCTATCCACAAAGGCGCATCAAACATGTATCGAACATCGTCAACGGGAACTTTGTTTCCAAAAATAACTCGTCTTTGAAATTCGCGCTTGGCAAACTGGCTGTTATTTATAGTCGGGTCGACACTATAACTTGAAGCCATTATATAATATTCGGCTGAGCTTCCATGAATTTTAATTTGTGCATCAAGCAATTTTTTTATGGCTATCTGTTCATCGAGCGTAAGAGCAGAGTTCAACTGAGCAGGATCACTACTATTAAACTCATTACTTTTCGATTGTAATGCGCCATCAAATCCTGAAGTCACAAGACTGTCAGTCCCGATAAAAGAACCATATAGTTCGTTAGTGTTTTCTACTTTAAAATTTTCAGTAATGATCTTAGTCATATCGTCTTGTTCTCGTTAAAGGTGAATTCATCTATCAGGGAGTAAAGAATGGTACAGTGGGCTGGGCATTAATCCTTGTGTACGTTAAACCTGCTAGAGTGCCCGATGTTGTAACGACAGATCCCTCATCCGCTGTTGCGGAGACTAAAGTGAATCCAGTAACATTAGGTGCTGTTCCTGCATCGATACTTGAGACCATATATTTTCCGGAATTATTGTTGTATCCAGTAATACTGCCTGTTCCTGTATTAAAGCCACTGATCTGGATTCTATCGCCAACTGCAATATTCGTTCCAACACTTGAAGTAACACTGAAATTACTATCATCAATGTTTAAAGTGAAGCTTATTTCGCCCCCGGCCTGTGCATTATATTCAGTCTCCAATTCAATGATAGTAGCATGTAATTCGTCGTCCGTTTTAGTTCCAGCGAACCTTGTGTACGTTAAACCTGCTAGAGTGCCCGGTGTTGTAACGACAGTACCACCATACGGTAGAATAAGGGTCGGGTATATCGCACAAGGTATGTTACCTTGCCTTTCGAATGGCACTGTTCCTAATTTCATTGCATCAGTCTGGGGACCATCCCCGTTTACATCAACACTCATACCATGCAGTGTGCTATTAAGCAAACCAGGTGCCAATGCGGATATGTCATAAGTAGTTGACCCACCTATCCATGTAATCAGCACATCATCTGCGTAGCACTTCAGAATGCCCCCCTCTACGTCCATACGCAGAACTACGTCATGACCCTCAACACGGTTTGGAGCAAATGCAAATAATATCGGGTCGAGATCATCAGGCTGTCTACCGAGTTCCCACAGGACATAGGAGAGCGCACCAGTGCCGTAGAAATCCTCAAGGAAGAGTGCCAACCCGAACTTAGTATCATCGGGATTTATACAAACAACCGGACCAGAGTGCCCACGAGGTGCGCTGTGCCGAGTCGATGATACCGACACATCAGTAAGACCTGTATCAGTAAACACACCCGCTCTTGCTCCTGACCCGGTTGCACCGTTGCTCCCAGCAGCTGGGCCCTGATCGGGATTAGGGTTGGTGAACCACTGTTTTCCATCTTTAACTACAGTGCCAATAGGGTCCCACCAACTACTTGCTCCAGCGAGAGTATCGAATGAGGTAATAAGAGGAGGATCGAATAAAGTGAATCCAGTAACATTAGATGCTGTGCCTGCATCGATACTTGAGACCATATATTTTTTGTCGCTAGTGTATCCAGTAATACTGCCTGTTCCTGTATTATCGCCACTGATCTGGATTCTATCGCCAACTGCAATATTCTTTCCAACACTTGAAGTAACACTGAAATCAGTATCATCAATGTTTAAAGTGAAGCTTATATCTCCCATATTAACAAGAGGTGCGTCTGTCGTATAAATCTTTACACCATCAGTTTCAGTGAACCTTGTAAACGTTAGACCTGCGCTTAGTATTGCAAAATAAATGGGTGCCGATTGTAGTATTTTGCCATCACCGTCACCTCTGACTAAAGTAAATGCGGTAACACCTGTGTACGTAAGACCTCTATCGTCTGACAAAAAGGACGGTATATCTGCCGGACCGCGATTCTGGCGTCTAAATTCATAATCATCGATACTTGAGACATAATACTCTTGGGTAGAATCATCTGAACTACTATGCATCGTAACTTTATCGCCAATTCTCATCTCCGTTTCAGAACAAGTAAGACTGAAAGCAACTTTCGAAAACGTTAAACCTTCTAGCTTGCCCGGTGTTGTGACAACAGCAGACCCGTCAAGAGCATTAACTAAAGTGAATCCAGTGACATCCGGCGCCGTTAAGCCAAAATCAGCGGTCACATCGATACTTGAGACAGTATAAAATTGCCCAAGTAATAGATAAAAGCCAAAGACTGGGGAATCCTCAGTCGGCAATCCTGTGATGGTAGCCTGATCATCACCCGTACCAAGTTCGCCACTGATCCTGATTACATCGCCAACCTTGATATCTGGATCTGGCGCACAAATAACGCTGAAATCGGTATCGACTATGCCAACATTGTTCGCTATATTGACTGTGCGTGGATCAGCAAGGGCTACATTACTGATTGTAACTATTTCCGGCGTGGCATCGGTCGTATAAGTCGCAGCCGACGTTGATGTAATATAAGCTGCACTATTGATATTCCACACTTTAAGCTCGGCATCCATTTTTAATGACAGTATATCGTTAGATGTATTTATAAGAGGAGAACTAAACATTTTTGTACCCGCTACTCCTACAATATCATCTACTAGTGTGGTGTATTTATCAGAATTAATGATAGATGCTATGTCATATGAATACTCTTGGTAATAATAATTATCATGCAACACCTTAGTATTGTTACTGACAAACGATGTTGCGTCTTGCCAACTGCCACCTTTTTGTCCTTGTCCTAAAGTAGTCAATTTGGCTCTAGCAACTAGAGTATCCGCAGTCCCTGTGCCGGTTCCAGCGCCAGTGGCAGTAAATACTGTACCAACGGGTAGAATGCCAGATTCTGGAACAGTCACCAATTCAGGATCGACAATGTTCGCAAATGCCTGCGCCGACTCTTGATCTTCTCCTAGCCCAGTAATTATATATTCCAATCCTGCTACAAAATTACCAGCCGTCACTGATCTTAGTAGATCGACCTCTTCTCCATTATCGTATTGGAAACCAGACTTTACTGGAGTAACTTTTGTTATCTGATCGCTCAATAAGCTGGCCGTTGTGCTAACAATAGCGTTTCGACCCATTGGCAATGAATTGGCGTCACGAGAAACTTTAGTAATTGTATGTTTACTATTATTTTTTTCGATTATAAGTTCATTGCCCACACCTGAAGTTGGAACGAAGTCATAAAAACTCAACTGTACAAATTTGAAGTTGTTAGTACCTTCTTCATCGCCGACACATCTCCCCTTAACTTCATAATCCGTAATGAGAGCAGGAGCATCAGAATCTTTAAGTGCTTTGGGGTTGTCAATAGTTCTTATCTGAGTTACTATATCTCCAACTTGGATATTAGGACTAGGATCAATCGTGAGAACGGCATTGGTCTTATTAAATTTGGAAACAGGGTCGTACTCCACTTCAGAGAATACCGCATTCTTATAAACGCTGTCAACGTCTTGTGTGACCCTTATAGCATCTATGGTGCCGATTGTAACTTGAAGTGGCGTAAACGCATCTTTAAACTTAGTATATAAAGTTTCTCTACCGGATAAAGGTGACGTGCCACTCATACCATAATTTGTATCGTCAACATCAACAACTTTTCCATCTCCATCAACACTCTCGGCCGCAGCGGTTGAAGTGAAAATATCGCCTACTACATAATCAGGACCAGTATTCGAAGTTCCAGCAGCATCGTGCCAGTGATCTTGAGTTGTGCTGCCTAGATCATCAATAATATAGGTTTTGTTTTGAAGCATGGCTGTAGCGATGACTGTTTCTTGTAATTTCGTGTTAATAAAATCACCAACCAAATCTGTAATAAAGACAACCTCTTCAATACTGGCATCATCGAGTGAACTTATTTCGTATGACGCTGATTCATTAAAATCTCCTATCTGCACCATATTCATCTCAGTGGTCACATCACCGCTAACCTTAATATTTGCTTGACCGTTGTCAGGAAGAATTAGAAACTTATATCCTATGCCTGTAGCAAATACAGCAGGAAGTAACTTATCTTCGATCAGAGCTTTTGCGGCTGCACCAGCAGTGTTAGTATTAGCCACAACATCTTCTCTATACAGTAAGAATTTAGCAGCATCAGCAGCCGTACTGTACAGACCAGTGCCAGAATCGTATCCACCGTTTGTGATTGAATCTCTTAGTACACCTAGCCTTCTGCCATCAACCTCTGTATTGAATATTGCTTTCATTTCAGCATCAACGCCTGAGCTGGTAGCCGCGACTAGCTGATCATAGACATAGGTAAGAAATTGTATCTGAGTCTGATCTGTGGTATTGATGTAAACGAGTGGATGTTGGTATTCAATGACACGACCACCACCGCTAATATTAGCAGGAGTTCCTATACTTGCTCCGTCAGCACTAATTGCGGATACTACAGAACCATGAGAATATAATGAGTCGCCAACTTTGATGGTAGGTGATAATGATTGCTGGAGAATGACAACTTGATTAGAGAGTGTAACTGTGTTGCCGCTAACAGGAGTAATGTATCCGAATCCACCTGCATCAAGTTCGAATCCAATAGTAGATGTATTTCCTTCAGCTAACTCACGCACAAGTGCAGTTCCACCTGTACCAGCTTTTGCTGATCTAACTTTTAGTACTTCTCCAAGTTTTTGACCATCTCTAGCACCTGGAAGTATAGACAGTGCTGTTATCGATCCCCTGATCAGCTTACCGGCTGACGTGCTAGTTGTGATACCAGTATTTGATGTTCTAGTAACCATTATAGAATCATCGTTCGAAAACTTACCTGAGACGTTAGAGAGATATGCAACAGGTGCTAAAGTACCCGAGTAGTTAATAAAAATAATCTCGTCTACATAACCCGAGGCTCCTGTGATAGAACCAGTCAGCTTATCTCCTTTTGATACAGGATAATCTAACATAGTATTAATGGTGAAAAACTCTAGATATATTTTATCTTCCCACACAGAGTCTGAGGCTTTAAAGATTGCAATCGAAGGATAATACAATTCGATCTCTGTATTGTAGAATAACTTAAACAGTAAGCGGAGAGATTCTTCTGAACCCTTTCGCGTATATAGATCCTGAATGTGCTTGATAATAAATCGAGTATCAGCTACATCACTATTGGCATCTGTCAACGGTAAGTTAAGAAGATACTTCTTTTTAAAGAATATCAGAAAGTTGGCAAGAGTGGTATCAATATCCCTAAGTTTAGGAATATCTCTATCCATAGTAGCATCAACGAAGTCATAATACGTCTTTGTAAAATCTATAAGAAATTGCGCCTCTTCTGGCTTTTCTGGCTTTTTGCGCGATGGGTCATATCTATAGATATCAGGAAACTGTTCCTTGATAAAAGACGAAATATTTTTTGTGACATTCAGCATTATTTTATTCCGTTAAAGACGTTACATTAACTACGATGTCTTGAGGACGTATAGAGATAATTCTATCCTTTGGAGCTTTGACATCTTTCTTAACAGTGTTAGCAATGAACTTAATAGAAGCACCTTCATAACTATCGACAATGAGATTAGATAATCTGAGGTATCCTGTATCGTAATCAAGCACACCAATATTTCTTTTGAATACGCTTTCAGCACCACTGCCTGCAGTGACAGCCATAATGCGACCGTTACCATCATCTTGTAGTGTCACTAACGCACCTTCAAAAGTAAATGCACTAGTCTTGACAGCAGGCTTATAGTCTACAAATCCAATAGCCTCGTCAAAGACGTATGGCTGCACTAGCGCAGCTTCAAAAGAGAATGACGGGTTCTGTACATAAGTTACTACAGGAACAAATTCAATAATAGGCTGCGTAAATATACCAGTCGATACGATAGAAGTATCAACAGCATCGAGTACGGCTGCTAAACGAGATTGATGCAATGTCAGATTGAAGCCATTGAGAAACTTTGTCTGATAAGCTATTATTGCATCTGTAACTTTAGACTGTATAGCAGCGTGTGATACAGATGTAGTATTAGAATCGAACACGACATTAACAACCGCATCAACGTAGAGAAACTTAGCATCAACAAAGACTGGCTCAATAGTCAGAGGAGTCTTATCTTTAAGATACTCTTTGAATGATGCAATGTCGAAGTCTGCTGCACCATCACCACCAGTAACATCAACACTGATGATAACTTTTCCATACTGTGGCGGTACAACTTCATCTCCACCATATACAGATATAGCTTGAATATTTGGAAATCTAGTTGTGAGAAGTATTTCATAATCGTTCTTAGTAACAGCACGATCCTGTACCTGTACAGCCTTAGGAGCAAAGGACCGAATAGATTCAGTACTCTCTTCATACGCACCGCCATTAGAAGTAGATGTGACAGTAGCTGTGGAGTTTTCTATGGACTTAACGGAAAATGCTACAACACCGTTAGCATCTGGGCCATTACATATTCTATACGTAGCTAGTATATTGGCAGTTGTTGGTGGATTAGCACCAATCTATCTTGACCAAACTGAACACTTATATTTACCATCTTCTTCAGGCTGAAGATAGAATACTTTATCGGTACTCTTAACACCGAAGATATCCGTCTTATAGAGATACTCTTCATCATTGACAGTAAGAGTCAACGAGGTAGTATCTATCCATGAGTTAGAGAGAGTAGTGTCAGTCGTGGTTAGCGTCTCGATAATCATACGACCCTGATATACTGATACATTTTCGAGAGTATATTTTCTAGTTAGTGTACCAGTCGAATATGATCCATATGCAGTAAGGTCTTTATCAGTGAGAAACGTAAACGAAGTATCGCCGCACTTACCTGTTAGCGATGTGTCTTTTGGAATTTTTGGGAAGTTGGTCGCACCAGCCGCATCTATCACATTGCCAAAAGTCTTAAAGATGGTAATTGTCACTATAGCAACAGATGATCTGCGAC
>Ga0209710_1002668_pt1 | contig 12381 bp, 15 predicted proteins | sample ArcticOcean_MG_C_5_FD_187436 | JGI IMG/M metagenome (GOLD analysis project Ga0209710, IMG submission 187436) | Marine microbial communities from western Arctic Ocean - ArcticOcean_MG_CB4_138 (SPAdes) (version 2) | ecosystem: Environmental > Aquatic > Marine > Oceanic | place: Arctic Ocean...
ATATTAAGGGATAGCCTTCCAGTGAGATTACAATTACAATTGCATAAAATTATTTGGGGTAATAAAAAAGGTGTCTAAAAAAGCAATAATATTATTGTCTGGGGGATTAGATTCTGCAACAGTTTTAGCTATTGCATCGAGCCAAGGATACGAATGCTATGCTATGACAATTAATTATAACCAAAGACACCATGCAGAATTAGCAGCTGCAGACAATATAGCTAAAATATTTAATGTCAAAGAACATAAAGTTGTCGACATTGATTTAAGTTGGCTAAAAAGTTCTTCACTAACAAATGTGAAGATGAATATCCCAGAAATTGCCTCCGAGGGAATTCCTTCAACCTACGTTCCAGCAAGAAATACTATTATGATGACCTTAGCCATGGCATGGGCTGAGACAATAGAGAGCCAAGATATTTTTATAGGGGTTAACGCAGTAGACTATTCGGGTTATCCAGATTGCCGACCAGAATATATTGCTAGCTTTCAAAAAATGGCAAATTTAGCTACAAAGTCAGCCATTGAAGGGAAGTCAATAAAGATCCATACTCCTCTAATTAAATTATCTAAATCAGAAATTATTTGTATAGGTGTAAGATCTGGTATTGATTATTCCTTGACGGTATCTTGCTATCAAGCCAATAAAGATGGGCTTGCATGTGGAAAATGTGACTCTTGTCGGCTAAGAAGAGAGGGTTTCAAGAGTTCAAATATTCAAGATCCTACTCAATATGTGGTTTCTATATAGGTTTTTTGATAATTAAATATGAATCATTGATAACAATTAACTTGCCAAAGTTACTCAAAATAGCGTAAAATTTCGCCTTTTCTGTAGAAAATTATTTAGTGAAGAGAATAAATTATGGTAATTATTAGACTTTCAAGAGGTGGATCTAAAAATAGACCTTATTATAACGTTGTTGTAGCCGATTCTAGGAAGCGTAGAGATGGTAGATTTATTGAGCGTGTTGGTTTTTATAACCCAATGGCGCGTGATGGTGCTGAAGCATTAAAATTAAATTTAGAGCGAATTACTTATTGGCAAGGCCATGGTGCACAATTATCTGAAACTATGAGCCGTATTGTTAAGTTAAATACGAAAGGCCCTGAGGGGCTTGCGGCTATGAAGAAAAAAGATTTACAAAAATCTGAAGCAAAAAAAGCAAAAAAATCAGCTGAGAAAGCGGCAGTAATTGCTGCAGCAGAGGCAGAGGCAGCTCCAGCAGCAGAGGCAGCTCCAGCAGCAGAGGCAGCTCCAGCAGCAGAGGCAGCTCCAGCAGCAGAGGCAGCTCCAGCAGCAGAGGCAGCTCCAGCAGCAGAGGCAGACAAGTAAAGCAGCCAATTTAGCTACTTAATAAATGAATAAATTTGTTGTTATGGGTAAGGTAGTTGGCTCTCATGGGATTAAGGGCTGGTTAAAAGTTCAGCCGTTTACTGAAGAGATAAAAACGCTAGGTAAATTTTCATCTTGGTTTTTATCTAAAGACGAAGGTGAATGGATAGAATTCAAGGTTGAAAGCTCATCAATTCAGGGGCGAACAGTGTTGTCTAAGATTGAGCATATAAATGATCGCAATGGTGCCGACAGACTTAGAGGGTGCTTAATTGGTATTAATAAGATTGATTTGCCAGAATTAGAAAAAGGAAAATATTACTGGTCAGACTTAATTGGTCTTGAGGTAGTTAATCAGACTGGGTTCAATTTTGGAGTCATAGATTCAATAATGGAAACTGGATCTAATGATGTACTAGTTATAAAAGATGAGAAGGAATGGTTAATTCCTTATCTAGATAATGTAGTTTTAAAGATTGATTTAGAGAAGAAAAATATCCTAGTTGATTGGGATGAAAATTTCTAGGGTAAAATTTACCTTTGATGTAATAACTTTAATGCCAGAAATGTACCTGGCCCTGACTGATTATGGCGTAGTTGGTAGAGCATTTAAAGAGAAGAACGTGGATATTCATTTATGGAATCCAAGAGATTTTTCTCACAACAAACATAAAACAGTTGATGATAGACCTTATGGTGGTGGGCCTGGAATGTTGATGATGGCAGACCCTATAGTTAAATCAATAAAAGCTGCCAAAAAAAGACATGATGAGCTAGGATTTAATGATAGTAAAGTCATTCATATGACGCCAAGAGGAAAAACATTAAATCATAATTTAGTTAAAAGCTTAGTAGAAGAAAGTAACCTAATCTTCATTGCTAGTCGTTATGAAGGTATTGATGAAAGAGTTAATCCGTTTATAGATGAAGAGATTTCTGTTGGTGATTTTGTAACAAGTGGAGGAGAACTTCCAACCATGATGTTAATTGACTGCATGGTTAGGCAAATACCTGGAGTTTTGAATGATGCCGAATCAGCAATACAGGACTCGTTTGTTAACGGCTTGTTAGATCACCCACATTTTACAAGACCAGAGATATATAACAGCATTAAGGTCCCTGATATTTTAATATCGGGAGACCATGAGAAAATAAGAATATGGCGGCTTAAAGAGTCGTTAAAAATAACCTGGGTGAAACGTCCAGATTTATTAGCCGCAAGGTTGTTGACGAAAGAAGAGACTCGTCTGCTTGATGAAATAAAAAATGAGCAGGAACAAGACTCTTTATAACTAAAAGGAACTAAACGATGGCAAATATTATTGAAACATTAGAGAACGAAGAAATTGCGCGACTTGGAAAAAAGATTCCTAAGTTCGCACCGGGCGATACCGTTACTGTTGGAGTAAATGTGGTTGAAGGGACTAGGAAGCGGGTTCAAGTTTTTGAGGGGGTAGTAATTGCCAAAAAAAATCGCGGTCTTAATTCATCATTCATTGTAAGAAAGATTTCAGATGGTGAGGGAATCGAAAGAACATTTCAGTTACATTCACCGCTCATAGAGAGCATTGTAGTTAAGAGAAGAGGGGATGTAAGGCGAGCTAAATTATTCTACTTAAGAGATCTTTCAGGGAAATCAGCAAGAATTAAAGAGCGTCTCAAAGTTCGTCCAAGTGACAGTGAGTTTGAAGAAATTCCTGAAGTAGCAGTTCAGATTAATGAGCCAGTAGTTACGGCTGATGAAGCTACAACTTCAGTAATTGTTGATGAAGCTCCAGCTAATAAAGAAGAAGAGAAGCCTGCAGAATAAAAATAAAGATAATCTAAAAAAATCCCGCGAGACGGGATTTTTTTTATTATGCTAAGCTTCTGAGAATGAGGCAAAAAAAGATACAACTCGACTCAGAAAAGATGGATATTATAGATGAATTCATAGATCATCTATGGCTTGAAGATGGCTTATCAAAAAATACATTAAGTAGCTATCGTTTCGATATAGTATTATTTTCTAATTGGTTATCTGAGAGTATGAATTTAGAGTTAATTCATGTGTCTCAATCAGAAATACAACAATATCTTGTATACAAATTTCCAACTTCTCAAGCGCGAAGTATTTCCAGGTTACTGGCTACGTTAAGAAGGTTATATCGATTTTTGCTGAGAGAAAAGAAAATTAATCAAGATCCAACGCTCCAAATACAGACACCAAAAACATCAAAGACGCTACCAAAAAGTCTAAGCGAAGCAGAAGTGGAAAGCCTTTTGATTGCCCCTAATATAAAATCTCCAATAGGGTTGAGGGACAGGGCTATGCTGGAATTAATATATGCATGCGGACTTAGAGTGACTGAATTAGTTGGTATTTTATTAACAGAAGTTATTATAAGTGATGGAATTATTCGGGTAACTGGTAAAGGAAATAAGACGAGACTCGTTCCTATGGGTGAAGAGGCTGTCGATTGGATTCAACAATATATTATTCAGGCTAGGCACGACATTTTAAAAAATAAAACATCAAAATTTTTATTTGTTACCTCAAGGGGTGGGTCCATGACTCGCCAAGCTTTTTGGTACTTGATTAAAAAATATGCCTTAGTTGCTAATATTGGGAAACCTCTTTCTCCGCATATATTAAGACATGCATTTGCAACTCATTTAATTAATCATGGTGCCGATCTTAGGGTGGTGCAAATGTTGCTTGGGCATAGCAATATATCAACAACTCAAATTTATACTCACGTAGCTAGAGAGAGACTTAAAAAATTACATCAAGAACATCATCCACGCGGATAAAAGAGTAAATTTATGGCAATATATAAAATATATTATCTAAGTTTTTAAATTATTACCTATAAAGTTTGTTAGTAATGCTAATGTATCCTTTTCATTTTTCACGCTAGTATCAATTATAAAATCATATTTTTCAGGGGTCTCAAATTTTGAGCCCATTCCAGTTAGATCTTTTATTAATCCAGCATTAGATTTTTTATATAATTCTTTTGGATCTCTTTCTATGCAGGTTTCTATTGGGGTTGATACATATATTAATACAAAGTGAATGTCTCCTACTATTTTTTTTGCAGCTTCTCTTAGGCTTTCTAATGGGGATATTGTCGATACAATTACACAATCTAATTGTTTAAGTAGTAATTTTGATATTTCTGCTATTCTTCTTATATTCTCATATCTAGAATCTTCACTAAAATTTAAGTCTGATGACAGTCCTGACCTAATATCATCTCCATCAATTAGAATACTCGAAAGCTCTTGCTCTCTAAAGAAGTCAATTAAACCATTTGCTAGCGTTGTTTTCCCTGAGGCAGATAATCCAGTAAACCAAATAACTTTTTTCATTTTTTCCTTTAATAGAAAATTAATTGAATATTTAACGCTCCAATATAACTCCAACAAAATCTGTATCCGGCAAAATATTTTTCTTGTTTATCTTAAGTAAAATTTTCTTTACGTTAAATTTTTTCTTAATTTCAGTGGAAATTTCTTCTCCCAATGATTCAAGTAATTTATAGCAACGTAGATCACCAATTTTTTTAATTAAACGTTCAATTTCAGAGTAATCAATTGTGTCATTAAGATTATCATTTTCAAATTTGGTTTGTTTATTTAGCTCAATATCAATGTCTATTATTAGTGTTTGTGATGTAGACCTTTCGGCAGCAGAAACACCAATTTTAGTTTTAAGATTGATTCCGTGAAGAAAAATATGGTTTGTCATGAATGTTAGGCAGTTTTCAAATATAATTAGATATGATAAATCAAATTACTCTTGTTTTAATAGCTTATTTTATTGGTTCATTATCCTTTGGGATAATAATTAGTCATTTATTCAAATTATCAGACCCCAGAACAATTGGCTCTATGAACCCCGGAGCAACTAATGTAATGAGAGCAGGAAATAAATTTGCAGCATTATTAACATTGTTAGGTGATATGTTAAAAGCCACGCTTGTTATTTTTATTGCCAATCATATGGGCGTAAGCGAGACTGATTTAGTGATAATTTCTATTGTAGTTTTGTTAGGACATATTTTCCCAATTTATTATAAGTTCAAAGGAGGAAAGGGGGTAGCTACTGCACTTGGAATTTTATTAGGTATTCATTGGCTGCTAGCAGTAACTGTTTTTTTTGTATGGGTTTGTGTGTTCACAATCTGGCGATATTCATCTTTGGCTGCTATCGTAGCAACATTATCTGCTCCATTTATTAGTTACTTTCTAGAATTCTCTAGTGAAGTTTTATGGCTAAATATTATAATTGCTACCCTTGTAATTTATCGGCATAAAGCTAACATTAGAGACCTAATAAATGGTACGGAGTCTGGATTCAGGAGATAGAATCAATTTCAGACAATCGCCATCTTGGCTTAACTGTATATTTAAAGTCTTTTTTTGCTGACAAGTGATAACGAAGAGCTCCAGCTAGAGCAATCATCGCCCCGTTATCGGTACAAAATTCAAATGCAGGGAAAAAAACTTTAAAATTATTTTTTGATGAAATTTGGGTTAATTTTTCTCTTAATTGTTTATTTGCACCAACCCCGCCTGAGACAACTAGCTGATTCAGATTTAAATGTTCCAATGCTAAAAATGACTTTTTAACCAAAACATCAGTAATAGCCTCCTGAAACTCAAAAGCAATATTTGCTTTAATGGATTCATTTAGAATTTCTTGTTTTTTAACAAGAGTAAGGACAGCTGTTTTTAATCCACTAAAACTAAAATTAAATCCATGGCTATTAAGTAATGGGCGAGGTAGAGTAAAAAAAGGACCTCCTTTTTCGGCTAAGTTTGAAAGAGCCAACCCCCCGGGGTAACCTAAACCAAGTAGTTGAGCAGTCTTATCGAAAGCCTCTCCTGCTGCATCATCAAGTGTATCTCCTATAATACTGTAGTCCCCAATTGCTCTTACATGAATTAATTGGCTGTGACCGCCTGAGACTAGAAGTGCTAAAAATGGAAAGGAGGGGCATTTTTTATCTAGCATTGGAGACAATAAGTGGCCCTCTAGATGATGAATGGGTATAGAAGGTATATTTAATGAACAAGCCATAGCTTCGGCAACACAACTTCCAACTAAAAGTGCTCCCGAGAGCCCGGGCCCTGAAGTATATGCAATACTATCGATTGCTTCTTTCTTAATTGATTGTTCTTTAAGAAGTTGGTCAATTAAAGGGATAATATAACGTATATGGTCTCTGGATGCTAACTCAGGAACTACCCCTCCATATTCAGCATGGAGCTTAATTTGTGAGTGCAAAGTATGCCCTAACAACCCTTTTTTAGAATCATAAAGAGCTACGCCTGTTTCATCACATGATGTTTCTATTCCTAGGACTAACATTATAATTTAGCTTTTTGTTATAATTAGGTTGAAAAAAATGAATATTAGCATTAAAATGACCGACTTACCGAATAAGCTATAATAAGCCATTCGAAGATAATACAACTACTTAAAGAGATAATGAATGTCAACAATTAAAGTAAAAGAAAATGAGCCATTTGACGTAGCATTAAGAAGGTTCAAGCGTCTGATTGAGAAAACAGGCCTATTAAACGATCTTAGAGCTCGAGAGTTTTATGAGAAACCAACGTGGGAGCGTAAACGAAAAGCAGCTGCTGCAGTTAAAAGGCAGTATCGCCGTTTAAGAAACCAAATGTTACCCCCTAAACTTTATTAAAATAAGTTTATGTCCTTAAAAGTAAAAATTAATGAGGACATGAAGTCTGCAATGCGCAGCAAAGATTCTGCGCGTCTTGGTGCCATCAGGCTCCTTCAATCAGCCATTAAACAAAAAGAAGTCGATGAAAGAATTGATATTTCTGATGCTGATGTATTGACTATTATTGAGAAGATGTTGAAACAAAGAAGAGATTCAATTGGTGCTTTTAAAAAAGCAGATCGACAAGACTTAGTTGAAAAAGAAGAGTTTGAAGTGTCGGTTCTTATGCAGTATATGCCCGAGCCCTTAGGAGAAGCTGAAATTCAAAGTATAATTAATCAAGCCATCAAAAATCTTAGTGCATCATCAATGAAAGACATGGGAGCTGTTATGAGTGCTGTTAAGCCAGAGCTTTCAGGTAAGGCAAATATGGCTGATGTTTCGCAAAAAATTAAATCAAAATTAACTTAAAATCTTATAATTCTTCACGTAAATTTTCAGGTCTTATTAAAATAATTAAGATACTATCTCATAATGATTCCTGAGTCTTTTATTCAAGAACTTCTAAATAGAGTTGATGTTGTTGATATCATCGATAAAAAAGTTCAGCTAAAAAAAGCTGGAGCAAATTTTGTTGCATGCTGCCCCTTCCATCAAGAAAAATCTCCTTCTTTTACTGTTAGCCCATCAAAACAGTTTTATCATTGCTTTGGGTGTGGAGAACATGGGTCTGCTATTAGTTTTTTAATCGAATATGAAGGGCTGTCATTTGTTGAAGCAGTTAATGAATTAGCAAATACGATTGGGCTTAAGGTTCCAAATGAAGATTTTTCTGAAAAAATAAATATTAATGAAAATTCTAAATTAGAGGAAGCATTGAAAATTGCAAATAATTTTTATCAGGCGCAACTTAGAAAATCTCCTAAGGCGATTGCTTACTTAAAATCAAGAGGGCTATCTGGTGAAATTGCTAAAGAATTCTCAATAGGCTTCGCCCCTGAAGGCTGGCAAAATTTAGAAACTGCTTTTAAGAACTATCAAGACTCGACCCTTATTAATGCAGGCTTAATTCAAAAAAATGAAAAGGGACGACATTATGATAGATTTAGAAATCGGATCATGTTTCCAATTCACAATGCTAAAGGAATAGTTGTTGGATTTGGGGGGAGAGTAATCAATCCTGAAGATACTCCAAAGTATTATAATTCTCCAGAAACTGCATTATTTCAAAAAAGCTATGAATTATATGGTCTCCTGGCCGCTAGAAAATCAATTCGAGATAATGGTTATGTTGTCGTGGTTGAAGGATACATGGATGTTGTAGCACTTGCACAACATGGCATAGAGAATGCAGTCGCAACTCTTGGAACAGCAACGACCTTATTCCATATTAAAAAACTAACACGTTATACAGATGAAATTGTTTTTTGTTTTGATGGTGACAATGCAGGACGCACTGCAGCATGGAGGGCAATGAATAATTCATTAAGTGCGGTGACTGATAACACTCAGCTTAAATTTTTATTTTTACCCAATCAGCATGATCCAGACTCATTTGTAAGAGAGAACTCAAATGATGCGTTTAAGACACTAGCCAATCAAGCCATTCCTCTAACAGAATATATTATTAAATACCTAACACAAGATAATAATCTTACAAGTCAGGAGAGTAAGGTAAAGTTTCTTAATGAACTTGAACCAATAATAAAACAATTCTCAGCAAAAAAATTACTACTATTGTTTAAGAAAAGAATTGCACAATTGGTTGATCTTGATATCAATGAAATTGATCAAATATTCAAAATCAAATTGATAAAAGAAGACCCAACAAATATAGAGCTTAAAAGCAATAGGATGCCAATTTCAGCTACTAGACGCTACTGTCTTTTTATAATGCTAGAGCCTGATATTTGCTCTCTAGATGATCAGAAAATGTTTCTTACTGAAAAAATTGATAATCAGTTAGCAAGAGCAATTATTGAAATCTCAACAGGAGAAGATAAAAAAAATACTGCTAGCATTATGCATTTATTATCAAGCCGCTTTGATTATGAAATTATTAGTGAATTACAAACTCAATTAGCTTCATTCGATCAAACAATGGATATTGGTCAGGAAGTTGATGCATTGCGATTGTCTATTAAGAAAAAGCAATCATCAGCATCAAAAAAGATAGTGTTAGATCAAATAAAACAAAAAAGTCTACAGTCGTTAACTGAAGAAGAAAAAAAATTCTTGCGAAACATGGGGAAGAGTTAAATAACTGATTTTTATAGTTTTTTTATATATCAATGAGACAATTTTATTGACATAAATATAATGAGTTGTTAAAATCCCCGGTCTTTATTGAAAGATAGAATAAAACATTGAATTACACAGCCCAATTATAATTTAGAGGTAAGCATGGCTAGACCTAGAAAAAATCCAGAAGACAAAAAAACACAACGCGTTACTCGCGTTAAGAAGTTAAAAGATCTTTATTTAAAAGATGCTGAAAATAATCCTGCAGAAGCCGAAAACCGCAGAATGCAACTTAAAGCTCTTATTATCCTTGGTAAGGAAAGGGGTTATTTAACCTACGCTGAAATTAATGACCATCTCCCTGATGGAGTATCAGAAAGTGAGCAGGTAGAAGGAATCGTTGGGATTATCAATGACATGGGGATTATGGTTTACGAAGAAGCACCTGATGCAGAAGCATTATTAATGTCAGACGCACCAGCACCGGTTACTGATGAGGAGGCTGCGGAAGAAGCTGAACAAGCACTTGCGACTGTTGATTCTGAATTTGGTAGAACTACAGATCCAGTGCGGATGTATATGCGAGAAATGGGTACGGTAGATTTATTAACTCGTGAGGGCGAAATTGAGATTGCAAAAAGAATTGAAGAAGGACTGAGACATATGGTCCAAGCAATTTCAGCCTGCCCGACCATTATTGATGACTTAATGATTATGAGTGAAAAAGTTAAGAATAAGGAGCTGGGAGTTGATGAGTTTATTGATGGACTAATTGATATGGAAGCCGAGAAGGAAATGGCGAAGGTCGAGGCAGCCCTTCTTCCGCAAGTGGAAAATGATAATGAAGAAGATGAAGAAGAGGAAAATGAGACTGGTAAAGCCAGTGGAATGTCCCCAGAAGATTTAGCCCATTTAACCGAAGAAGTATTATCACGGTTTAATAAGATAAAGAAGGCACATAAAAAATTATCCGAACTACGCAATCAAAAAAAATGGGTTGATGATCCTGAATATAGTAAGCACCAAGATATTATTTTAAAAGAGCTAATTAATTTTAGATTTGCTTCAAAATTTGTTGAGTTACAGTGCGATAAAGTTAGAATTGTTATTACTAAAATTAGGATGCATGAAAGAGTAATTAGGGAATTCTGTGTTGAAGAATCAAGAATGCCTCGAATACATTTTATTAAGAGCTTCCCGGGAAATGAAACAAATTTAAAGTGGTTAAAAGAGGAAATGAAGGTCGACAAGCCTTACGTTGAGGGCCTGGAAAAGTTAAAACACTCAATTGTTGACCAACAAAAAAAGATGATAGGCCTGCAAGAGATGTTAGGAATACCCATCAAGAACTTTAAAGAAGTTAATAAAAAGATGGTAGGTGGGGAAGCTAATGCGCGAATAGCAAAAAGAGAAATGATTGAAGCAAACCTTAGGCTTGTTATATCAATTGCTAAAAAATATACCAACCGAGGCTTACAATTCCTGGATTTAATTCAAGAAGGCAATATTGGCTTGATGAAAGCCGTAGATAAATTTGAGTATCGTAGAGGGTATAAATTTTCTACCTATGCTACATGGTGGATTCGACAAGCTATAACTCGATCTATTGCCGATCAAGCAAGAACTATCAGAATTCCAGTGCATATGATTGAGACTATTAATAAAATGAACCGAATTTCTAGGCAAATTCTTCAATCTACAGGGCAGGAACCTGAGCCTTCTGAGTTAGCTGAGAAAATGGAGATGCCTGAAGAGAAAATTAGAAAAATATTAAAAATATCTAAAGAGCCAATCTCAATGGAAACTCCGATTGGAGATGATGAAGATTCTCATTTGGGTGATTTTATTGAGGATGTTGGTACGCTTACCCCTGATGATGCAGCAATATATTCGAGCCTTAGGAATGTTACCTCTGATATTTTAGAGGGATTAACTCCAAGGGAAGCTAAAGTGCTAAGAATGCGTTTTGGTATAGAAATGAACACAGATCACACTCTAGAAGAAGTAGGAAAGCAATTTGATGTTACTCGTGAACGTATCCGTCAAATTGAAGCAAAAGCTTTACGTAAGCTTAGGCACCCTACACGCTCAGATAGATTGAAAAGTTTCCTGGAAGGTAAAGAGTAAATTATAGGGCCTGTAGCTCAGTTGGTTAGAGCAGAGGACTCATAATCCTTTGGTCCCTGGTTCGAATCCAGGTGGGCCCACCAACAAATACAAGGCTTTTAGAGGACATTACTTCTAGAAGCTTTTTCATTATTATCTGAGATTACATATAGAATTCACCTTAAAAATATTTCACAAGAATTACCATTACTAGTCGACTAAAACGTACAAATGAGATATTTTGATATTATTAAAATATAAAGCAAAAATAAAGGCAAAAGTTATGAATATTAAAATTAAGATGTATCTATTAACAATGGTGACATTTCTAGGAACAATAAATCCAGCAATTAGTTACTCAGGAATCTTAATTCCAACTGATAATTTGGGCGTTACAAAAGACGTTAAAATAACGGATACAAATAAATTATTTAAAGAGCTAGAAAATTACGAATCATATCGTCCCCGTGCATATCGAGATTTGGTAAGTCACCCCTATACAAAAGACAGTAAAATAACGGATACAAATAAATTATTTAAAGAGCTAGAAAATTACGAATCATATCGTCCTGATTCTTATAGTGATGCAGTTAGAAGCCCTTTTGGCGAAAAAAGATATAAAAATTTAAAAATTTACAACTGAGTATTAGAATTAAATTCGTTAGTAAATTTCTTAATTATTGAGGAATAGTTCTTCCAGCTATTTACCCCGTTGCTATTAATTTTATTTCTGATTTGAAGGTCACTTGCTGTGGTAACTGATCTTGTGTTGTTACCAATTTCTAGATAACTTTTATTAAATTCTAAACCTAGGTAGTTAAATATTTTTTTTGTTTCCTGCTCTGGGTTATTAATTAATGATTCATAGTCAAGTTCAAAAATTTCTTGTTTGTATAGCTCCTCCCAATAAACCATCATGTCTTTATAAAGTTGATAATATTTGATTATGTCATCCTGGTCGTAGGAAAACTCTAAAATTCCTTCAGCAAACAATGTTTTATATAGTGAGTAGCAAATTGC
>Ga0209710_1002671_pt1 | contig 12367 bp, 28 predicted proteins | sample ArcticOcean_MG_C_5_FD_187436 | JGI IMG/M metagenome (GOLD analysis project Ga0209710, IMG submission 187436) | Marine microbial communities from western Arctic Ocean - ArcticOcean_MG_CB4_138 (SPAdes) (version 2) | ecosystem: Environmental > Aquatic > Marine > Oceanic | place: Arctic Ocean...
GTCGCGGTAACTCAGAAATGTCATACAACATTGTTCGTGTAGCTACTGAGCAGAAGTTGGATATGGAAAAGGCATTGTTTGAAAACATTGCTCGCGTAGCTGGTAACGCTACTACAGCCCGTAAACTAGCTGGTCTTGGTGCTTGGGTTAAGAGCAACGTAACCAACATTGGCGCTAACGGTGCTAACCCTACTGGTGACGGTACTGACACTCGTACTAACGGTACACAGACTGTGTTTAACCAAACCAAATTTGATGCTTGTATGCAAAGCGTTTGGGAAAAAGGCGGCAAGCCTGATACAGTTTATCTATCAGCTTTCCAAATGGGTAAGGCTCTTGGATTTGACGGTAACAACAACCAACGCCAGAATGGTGCGGTTGGTCAAGTAAACAACAACATTGCTGTATATTTGACACCTTGGGGAAGCGTTTCCTTCCAGCCTTGTCGTGAAAACCGTTCGCGTGATGTTTGGATTATCGAAAAGGACAAGCTAGCTTTGGCTACTCTACGTCCAATGAAGAATGAAGCCCTAGCCAAAACTGGCGACAACGAGCATCGTCAAGTAGTTGGCGAATGTACTTTGGTTGTTCGTTCAGAAGTTGCTTTAGGCTTGATTGCTGACTGTACCACTAGCTAAACAGCATTGTGATACAATAAGGGGGTGCTACGGCATCCCTTTTTTTATGGAGAAAATAAAATGGCTAAAATATCAGAACAATGGCATAAAGACGGTGATAAGCTAATCCACGTTAAGCAGCAGGACTATAGTTCATCATTAAACCAAGCAGAAGCTATGCGGCAAAACGGTAACGCTCATTTTGGCGAATCTGTTTGTGTTGGCGTTATAGACCAAGCATTAATGGGTGAGTGGCTAAAAGAAGCTGGTGTTAGTTGGGATGATCCAGCCGCACAAGACGTAGTTAAGCGTAAAATGCTATCAGGTGAGTTTGATAAGCTACGGGTTTGGGAGGGTAATTACTAATGGATTATTTTACAGAAGATGAATTAAAATGCAGCCATACAGGTGAGTGTAAGATGGATGATTCTTTTATGTATAAGATCAATACCATTCGTAAGGTGTGTGACTTCCCGTTTACGGTGACTTCTGCTTACAGACACCCTACTCACCCCATTGAAGCTAAAAAGGCTAAGGCAGGCTCACACGCGTCTGGAAGGGCTATCGACATTGCTGTACGCGGTGACAAGGCTCACAAACTGATTGAAGTGGCACTAGCTTATGGCATTACAGGTATAGGCGTTGCTCAGAAGGGTGGTTCAAGATTTATTCACCTAGATGATTTAGACAAAGCCAGTGGTTATTCTAGGCCCACCGTTTGGAGTTACTAAATGAGTTTTCTAAGTTTCTTAAATCCAATCGCCAGTTTAGGTAGCACATACCTAGAAGGTAAGAACCAAGTGGCTAAGGCCAAATCTGAGGCTGCTGTGGTGTCGATTAAGGCAGAGGCAGACGTTAAGGTGGCTGGCGCAAAAGCTGCTCACAAACTAGCTAATGACGGTCAGACGCAAGACTTCAATTTAGACCTAGTTGCAATGCAACAGATGGATAAGTCATTTTTAGATGAAATAATGATTGCTTTGCTTCTGGTTCCTATTGCAGCTTCATTTCTGGGCTATCAAGAAGAAGTTTCAGCAGCATTTGAATCATTTTCTGCTATGCCTGATTGGTATCAATACCTAGTATTGGGTGTGTATATCGTGAAGTTCGGTATGCGTGGATTGCTCACCAAACTAATGTCTGGCAAGCTAGGTGGAATTAAGTTGAAATAGATTCTATTTTGGCTTTTATAGCGGCAGATTTAGTTTCGTAATACTTGCTAAATTTGCTGCCACCTTTGACCGCATCATCATAAGCTGCCATTTCAATCTTTAGCTGGTTAATTTGTTGCGCTTGCGCTAGTTTTTGTTTCAAAGTCATTGTTTAATGCCTGATCAATTAGTTGTTGTTTCTTTTTGGTTATCCTAGTGTGCAGGTCATTACTGTCAGCAGCAGCTACACAAGATGATTGTGACCTACCTAGAAGTTTGGCGCAGTCTTTATACGATAATCCAATGGCTCGCAATTCTACCAGATTAGTTAACTCAGTTGTTTTCCAGTAAACAGTCTCGCGTCTAACCGTCTTAGTCTTTGGCTGCATCTTTCCACTTGAAAAATTAAATGCTAGTTTTGGTTTAAATACAATGCTCATTCGTTATCCCTACCTATGTAATGATTCCGTTCAGCGTACAATACGCCATGATGTGTGTAGCCGATTAAACGGCCTATTTTTCTTGCGCTGTAGCCCATGTTTCTAAAGTTAATAATCGTGTTTAATGGTATTTTTACCTTGTGTTGCAACTTGGACTTTAAACCCATCTTATTAGCTTTGATACGCACAGCGTTTGGTGACTTATTGAGAAGTGACGATAAAGCCGCTACTGGCAGCTTACCGTACTGTTCTTTAAGTAGTTTGGTTTGGGTGTAGCTCCAAATCATTTATCCTTACCTGTACAGTCAATCTCTTCAATTATGGTGCTAGGACTTAACCCCAAATCCACACGATCTTTAGGCTTCTTTGATTGACCTAGCGGCATATCTTCTTTGCCAAATATGCGGTCATAGTTGTCAGCAAATTGCTGGCTCATTGGCTTGCTTACTGGTTTGTCTTTTACACTCATTTTATACCTCTAGCGATAGAATAGATGTTGGTCTATATGGTTAACTAGCTTCATATCAGCAGTCCAGTAGGGCGGCTCAATCCAATCAGCAAAGTAGTGTGTAGCACCTTGCGAAATATCTGTAACCTTCCCATAATATATGTTTTGGGCAAGTATAGTAGCCTCTAGCATAGCTTTGTTATTTTTTGGTACGTCAGACATTCCGTCACAGAACCAAGAATATTGACATTTATGCCTAATGGGGTTTTTATCATCCCAAGCATGGTAATTAGCTTGCTTAACGACACCACAAACCGTATTAGGGTATCTAGTATCAGCCACACGATTCATTGTGGAAAAGCCAACCATTAGCTGACCTGCGATTGATTCGCTCCTAGCCTCAAAGTAGAGGTTAAGAGCCAAACACATTACGGCTGCACTAATCATTTTGGCGCACCGTTTTTCTTCTCGTAAGCCTGCCATTCTTTATCAACGACAGTAAACTGCTTATTAGCCAGTTCCAGTTTTTTCTCTGCAATGTAGAATGCCTTTCTAGCCACCCTAGTTGCCTCAAAATTATCATGCCATTTGGTCACAATCTGATCTAACTCAGGATTAGATTTAGCGTGATAACCTTTTTTTGTCATGCGTAAAACTTTCATAATTACTTCCTTAATCATTGGTATTTTCATCCATCCACCTGTAAAAGTAATCGCTGTATTGACTACTAGACATTTCTTGCACTTCATCAAATGTGCAGTCACTTGCTTTCTTATCACCAATTGATGCCATATAATCATCGGCCTTTTCTTCATTTTTGCCTACAATGTAATTTCCAATTCTGCTCATGTTATGCTCCGTTTTATTATTAACCTACAACTAATTATACACAGTCATGTGTCTTATGCAACACCTTATTGTATAGATAAACAATTAAAGTGTAATTAATTCTTTAATAAGATGGGCTGGCAGTCATTGCGGTGTGACGTTCTTTAGCCAGTTTGTAACGCTTGTAATCAGCCAGTGATTGTTCCCTGCCACCACGCTTGTCAGCTTCATAGATCATCATTACAACCTTGTCTGTTTCTATCGTAGCGCGTTGACTGCTTGTTGGCCCTACACGTTCAAATGGCTCATTCTCAACTAAGCCACGATTTCTTAGGTCTTGCATTATTGAAGCGTAAGAACATAAGTAGCGACAGTGAAGTAACATAACTCCACCATTACCTTCTTTGATGTGGAACCTATCATCACCACCGCAACATGGGCATGGGCCTTTATACTCACCACCCATCTTTTTTAAACCTAATCCTTCTGCAATATATGGTATGTTCATAATTGCTCACCATGCTTTAGTAAGCGGTACGGGCCTGTACTTAGGTCAGATGATATTTGCTTTAAGATCAAATCAGCAATCATCTTTTCGCTGTCAACCACTTTCATTAGATCATCCAAGCCTTTAACTTCTTCCTTAACCAGCTTATTAACAACCTGCTGCAATGTACCCCAGTACGTTTTCTTCTCAATTGTTTCGTACTTGCCTGTTTTCTCTGTAATCTTACTAGAGGTATGGCTTTGGATTAATATCCAATTATTTGCTTCTGCTTCGATGTGATAGTTGTTTGAAAATTTCATGCTGCGTTGCTCCGTTTTGCGTACCTTATCTGGGTACTTGTTATGTATTTTCTTGTTTCGTCAGATATTCCATTGGAAAGCATCTGAGGTTTAATCATGTTAGGCCATACACCGTAACGCTCACGGTACTTGTGACTAGCCCAACTAGGCTTATAGCCCTTACTACGAGTGTACAACAATAACTCTGAATAGAAAACACTTTTGTCTTGCTTTGTGTCTTTTTTGTTTCTTTGTTCTGGGGTTAATCGTTGTAGAATTTCGTCTGTAGTTTCTAGCTGTTCAGTCAATGGTATCTCGTAACCACACTTGCAGCGTAGGCCAACCATCTGCTGTGTACACTGTGGGCATTCTTTAACCTTTGATTCTTTTTTCTTTTTAACTAGCTTCTTTTCGTTAAACTTCTGAATACCATCGTCTAATGATTCTGGAATAATATCCTCTGCAAATCCATGACGTTCTACGTTGCCAGCATGGTCTAGGTAAATGGCTTTGTCTTTACCTTCTGCTGTACGCATAATACGGCCTGCGCGTTGAACAAAAGTAATCAATGACTTGGTTGGAAAGCAATCAATTAAGCACGATACGGTAGGTTCATCATAGCCAGTGTTTAACAATCGGCTGCATGACAGAATCTTAAACTCGCCCCTAGTGTGGGCAGCGTAAATAATGTCTCGCTCGTCTGCGTCCATGTATCCGTCAATATGTTCTGCTGTAATGCCAGCGTTATTGAATGTCTCAACCAAGTGCTTGCTGTGTTTGATGCTAGGTGCAAAGGCAATAGTCTGACCGTTTTCACCATGCTCAAGCCAGTTCCGTACAATGTCACCCACCAAACCTGTATCATCCTCTGTAGCTGCTGCTAAACTAGCTGGATCATAATCACTGCCACCAGTAGATAGCTGCTTTGTTTTAATTCCTTTTAGTGCCACCTTGCGTCCACCATAGTAGTCTACAGGGCATAAGTAGCCTTGCTCTAATAACTCGCGTGGTGTAATCGGTACAATAAGATCATCGTAGTGCTGACCTAAACCTTTAGAATATGGGGTAGCAGATAAGCCAATGAACGGCACGTTATTATAGCTATCCATGATCTTGCCTAGACTAGCGTAGTGCGTATGGCATTCATCAACTATAGCTAGATCAAACTCAGGTATGCGCTTTCTTCTGGCTAGTGTCTGGGTGCTGGCTATTTGTATTGGTGCTGCATAATTGGTTAATTCGTGATTACCTTGAATTACTCCAAAGTTCATACCAGCACTACTAAACGCTTCTAGGCTCTGCTGAATTAATTTGATACGGTCACAGATAAAGATACTTCTTTTGCCTTTAGCTGCTGCTGATTGAAGTAGGTACGCTGCTGTAATGGTTTTACCAAATGAGCATGGCGCGGCTAGGATGGGACGCTTGTTACCTTTTCGTAACGAGGTGCGTAGCATATCAATAGCGCGTTCTTGATGTGGCCTTAAATTCATCATTTGAAAGCCCTTAATTTATTTTGATCTAAAGCATAAAGATCGCCATGACCTAGATCAATTATATTCTCTGGCTTTAGAAGTTCTTTAGCATTGCACCATCCAGCCGCTTCGTATGTTGGAAACTCACCAACGACCAAAACATAAATATCACAATCTTCAACTTTTTTCTTCATGCTGGCTAACATTCTGCCAGATGGGTATCTTGTCGTCTTAACGTCTACGCGGCTACCTTTAGGCGTTTTCAAATCATACTTTGGAAGGTCTTGATAATTAGTTTCTGTGTCTGGGTATACATTGAACATTTTACACACAACCATTTCACCAGATATACCTTCAAGGTCAACTTGCTTATTAGTCTGTGCGCCTGCCTTACCGTCTGGCCTACCTTTAGACCTGTTATCTTCATAACGCTTTCTGGCTATGAATGTTGCTAGCCTCTGCTCTGCTTCGTTTAATGTTATTTTCATTATTATTGCTCCACTTTTTTTAGGCATAGTAGTCATTTAGATGGTTTGGGATACCTAGTAGTTTTTACCAGTAGCCTTTACCAACGATATGCTATTTGCTAATCCACTCACCACAATTTACATAAACCGTTTATCATCCGTGATTGGCTGGTCTGCCCCCTATTGTGTATCCGCTAACTATGTTTGTACCTTGGCATTGCTGCTGCTTCGGTCAGTCCCATCAATCCTGTGCGGTAAGTGCTATCCCAGTTTAAAGTCTTGGTGACATAAGAGTTGTTTTTTCTAGTGGCAACGCTGTAGAAACCCACATTATTAATGTCGGATTCAAGCTGCGAAATGTCGGAAAGGTCTTGTAACGTCCAAACACGTTTGATAAACTACTTTTGTGTTGGCGCTGGTTCTTCCTACAATCTCGCTGGCTCGAATGACGCTTCAACGTCTTCACCAACACATCCATTCTATAGACGGGCTTACTTAATTGCAAGCCCGTCTTTTTTTTCTAAAGAATAAAGGCTGTAACTACTGCCCCAAACATACCACCAGCAAAGCCAGTAAAGAACATAAGCCAATACTTCTGGTCATGCTCAACTAACTCAACTACGGCCTGCTTCTTAGCTTTCGCTTTACGCGGCTGCTTTACTACTGCTGGCCCGATAGCTGGTGATGGGCCAAAGTTTTCTAGCTTAAACGGTACAGTCTTTAAACTAACTCGCGTCTTGCTAATGTTTATCTCAACCGCTTTAACGCTTCTACCTAGCTTTTTAGCTATCCAATCATGGGATTTTCCTTTTGCGAAATAATCCCAAGCGAATTGGCTATCTTCTTTTGACCAAGGTTGATGCTGCTGGTTTTCTTTTTTAATCATGGGTAATGCTCCGTTTATTAATTTAACTACGTTTAAAATTCTGAGTTATCGTCTATGTAAATTTCTAAGATTGCATCATCGTCAAGCAATTCTTTAAACGATTCTAGTAAATGCTCTTTGGCGTATTCTTTTACATCGTCATTACCTACCATTAACATTGAAATGATGTTGTCTTTAATTTCATCGTCAACTGTCTCAAGTAAGTCATGCAACGAATAGCCAGCAGCAGAACCAGTGGTGGTAATCTCATAAAACAAATCATCACGCTTGTCTGCAATTTCAGTCTCATACATATATACATCATTGGCTGGATTGTTTGCGTTCATGTTAGTTGCTCCGTTTGTTATTAATTTATTAACTTGCAAACATTATAACAGAAGTGTTTATGCTTTGCAACACCTATTTGTATTTAATTTATTCATCGTTGTGTTAAAAGGTGTTATTGATGTTTGCATTCACTACATAAGTGTGTTAAACTGTACCAGTACGTTAATAAATTGGAGCAATAATAATGAAGCAATCAGAATCAATCACAGACCTAGCCACAGCGTTATGCTTGGCACAAGCAGAAATGGGCGGTGCTATTAAAGACAGCAATAACCCTTTCTTTAAAAGTAGCTACGCTGATTTGACCAGTGTAATAAAGGTAATCAAAGAACCGTTTGCTAAATATGGTTTATCGTTTGTTCAATTACCTGTTACATCGGCTGGTGGCAATGGCATTGGTGTATCTACTATGCTCATGCACAAATCTGGTCAATGGCTGCAAAGTGAATACCTACTACCTATGGATAAGGTGACGCCACAAGGCGCAGGTTCAGCGATTACTTACGCAAGGCGTTATGCTTTGCAATCACTGGTAGGCATTCCAAGTGTCGATGATGATAGCGAATTGGCTATGTATCGCAATGAACCAGCACCAGTAGAGCCGCCACCAGCTAAACGCGTTAGTAAAAAACTAGCACAAGATGTTGTGGCGTTAGTAGTAGCCAGTGAAATATCTGGTGAAACAAGTGAACTGGTAGAAGCATTAGCAGAACTTGAAGAACATGAAAAACAAGTTATCTGGAAGCAGCTAACAGGTAAGCAACAAGAATTTGTAAGAATAACTAAGGGAATGTAACTATGAGTGACTTTGATAATAATAACCGTGGGGCTATTTGGGGAAATACTAAGAAAACCACAGATAATCACCCTGATCTAACTGGCTCCATTATGGTAGATGGTAAAGATTACTGGCTAAGTGGTTGGAAGCGCAAGGAAGGTGCTAACCCTAAATCACCAGCATTGAGTTTGAGCGTTACATTAAAAGACGTTCAACAAACACAATCACAACCAACAGCAGCGCCAAAAGCTGATAGCGGTTTTGATGAAGCAGATGATATACCGTTCTAGTCTAGTAATAAAAAAGGCCCACTTTTTTACGGTGGGCCAACTTCTTACTATACTACTGGAGCAACTGCAATATAACACATCACAGGGGAAAGGCAATGAGTATAAATACAGGAACTAGTCTAAGAGTAGCACAAGCAAAAGCTAAAATCTCTGGCTCACAATTAGCTAGGGATTTTGACGTACACCCACAACAGGTGATGCGCTGGCGTAATAATGTCGATATGAAAGTATCGTTAGCTATTAGGTTTGCACATTACTTTGAAGTTACATTAGGTGAGTTTATCGGATTTGGTGAAGATCATGGCTGATATTAAATTTACGGTCACAAGTGATAACGTAAAAGAAGAAATGAACAAGGTCTGGCAAATGGCTAATAAAGGATTAAAGAGTGGCGCACCAGTAATAGTGACACTAGGCCGTGAAGGTACAACTGATCTTCAAGAAAAATGTTACCACGCCATGATTGGAGACATAGCCAAACAAGTTGATCTGGATTATGACCGCGACACATGGAAAGCATTGCTAGTTTCTAACTTTGCTACAGAGAAGCAGCAAATGGGTTTGCCTTTGCGTAAAGGTAATAAATGGGTGTCTAGCCTGTGTGGTACGCACATGGTCTGCATACGTCCAAGCGTTAAGACATTTAACAAGGCTATCGGTAGCGAGTTTATCGAGTTTCTGCACGTTAAAGGTTCTGAATACGGTGTTGAGTTTAGCGACAAGACTTTAGCTGATTACGAGAATTTAAGAGAATCAAAGAAATGAGCAAATGGATTAATATAGAAGATAAGCACCCCAACCATAACGGCGATGTATTGTTGATTGATGAAAATGAAGAGTTTTTTATTGGCTTTATAACTAAAGGCTTGCCATTTGATGATACTGGCACAAGCATGGAAAATATAACTCATTGGCAAACTTTGCCAAAACCACCAACTTATGCCTAATGCAAAAAAGAAGTGTCGCCACTGCAAAATATACAACTTGGTTGAATCTGGCATAAAGGTTCCGCTAGGTTGGTTCTGTTCTATGGCTTGTGTGGTGCAACATGGTAAAAAGGCGGCTGTGTACGCCTCAGAGAAGCGCAAGCGCGAAAGTGATACCAAACTAAGGGCCACGCTTAAAACCGCCTCAGAATGGCGTATAGAGGCTCAAAGCGCGTTTAATGCCTACGTCAGACACAGAGACAGGCACTTATCTTGTATTAGTTGCGATTCTATGGGTGAACATCATGGTTTGGGCGGTTACTGGGACGCAGGCCACTATCGCAGCAGAGGCAGCGCAAAGCACCTTAGCTTTAATTTACACAACTGCGCTAAACAGTGTCACCGCTGCAATCGCTATTTGTCTGGTAATGTTGTTGACTATCGAATTAAGTTAGTTAAACGCATTGGGCTAGAAAAGGTGGAAGCGTTAGAAAATAACAATGCTATTGTTAAGCATGACATTAAATACCTACGCAGAATCAAACAAATCTTCAAGGCTAAACTACGCCTGTCAATAAAACTTTCCGAACAGTTCTAGAACTATCCGAGTATTTATTTAACCTTTCTTCAACAAAAGTGTTGACAGCTTAAACACAAGGGTTTACCATGCCTGTAAGTTAATAAATAAACGGAGCAACAAATGCAAACTTGGTACATTATCTCAACTACACGTTACAGCGAAAACACGCCAGAATATGGGCATGGTGATTACCCTAAACTTTCTGACAAAGTTACGCTTAGAGTAGAAGCAGAAACTAAACGCAAAGCACAGAACCTAGCTAAGAAAATTAGCCCTAAAAAGTATAGCTTTGGTGGCGTCTGTGGTAATCAAATTTTTACAACCAATGAAATGATTGAACGCCCTTGGATTGATTTAAATGGTCTAAAACTTGAGGTGTCAGAATGAACCAACCACAAAAAGAAAAGGCTGCTGCAATGCTTGAGTTTTTCACTGCTGATTTAATGGCCCAAGGAATGACAGAGCAAGCGGCATTTGTTAGAGCATTAGAAGCGGTTAACCGTTTAATTAAAAATACTAAATAGGGCTACGGCCCTTGGAGCATCACATGATTTTATTTATAGGTGATTTTGTTCGTTTACACGAATCAAAGCATTGGTTGGAAGTTACTGATATTGAGCCTTACGACATCTGTGTCTTGCAAAACAATGATCGAGTATGTGCATCGTCAGAGTATATATCGGAAGCAAAAAGTAAAAGTCAGTACGCAGAATACTCAAACTAACATCAGGGGCTACGGCCCCTTGGAGCATCACATGAAAATTGAAATTGAAATTGAAGATTTTAAAATGTTGTGGCATACATCATGCAACATTAGCCAAATGACCGCAGAAGACCTTTCTGGATTTGATTTTATAAAAGGTGACAATTTAGAATCGTTTAACTTCCTTGAAGATCATTATATGTACTGGCTAGGTGATAGCTATATAAGCGCATTATCTGCATTACAGATAGTTAAACAAAGCGGTTTTGATGCTGGCTTACTGTGGGATGATAGGCCAATTAATGGGGAAGATTTAGATGCTTGGGGCTTTTGTATTATCACCAATAAAATTAATTAATATTTATTTAACAAAAGTGTTGACGTTATAAACATAAGTGTATAAGATGGTCATAAGTTAAGTAAATAAACAAACGCAACGGAGCATGATATGAGCAATTACACAAACTGGAGTGGTTTTGAGCAGCAGCTTTTGGCAGACCTAAAATTAGTTATTAAAAACTACGGAACTGCAAGCTACCACGATCTTTTAGATGTTACAGACTTTGGTGATGTACTTTTAAAAAGAACGCTTAAAGGAGTGATTAAGCGTGGTTTTATTCAGTACCATTCTTCTGAAGATAACTTGTTTGAGCATTACACTACTACTACACCACACGCCATCAAATAATAAACAAACGGGGCTACGGCCCCAACACTGGAGCAATAAAAATGAGAAAAATTGAGAAGCAAATGAACGCAGCAGTAGCAAACAAAGATGATTTCAGCTTTGCTAATACATCGGTTAGGTATGCGCCAGAAGTAAATTCAAGTGCAATCTACTTGCATGGGCATCACATAGCCACATTTGTACACACTACAGATAGCATAGTACCTAACGCTGATACGTTCAGAGATTGGCCCACATCTACCACGCGCAGCAGATTACGCGCTTTAGGTGTTAACGCAAGCATTAAGAATTTTTCAGCAACCATTGACGGGGTGACACTATGAAAGATTATCTAACAATTTTTAGCGGCACTTTTATTGCTGGTGCTTTGCTTTTGTCGCCTTTATTACTATTAATTGGAGCATAACATTATGAAAACTTATAGAGTATTTGAATGTGAGAATTACAGGTTCACATGGGCTGGTGGTACGGTAATAAATATCATTATGATCTGTGATGATGGTCGAGAATATTTGGCAGACCGTTTAGAGTTTTTCGATGTTAGAAACGATAAGATGGTTATGGACTTATGCTTAGAGTGGCTTGAAGAGAATGATGTAATAGAAGAAGCAGCATACTACAATATTTTATAACAGGGGATTTGAAATGACTGATTTAATTTTTTCTTTGGCAAGTGCTTTTGTAATGCTGGCAATGTTTGCTTTGTTGTTATCTTGGCCCCGCTAATGAGTTTAGAACAATGCACCCATAATAAAATGGGTGTAACTAATGGGTTAAAAATGGTATAATTATGGATATTAAAAGTATAAAAAACGTAGTTATTGATGGTATTTGTTTAAACGATTATCCAGATTTTGTGGACGCTTATATTGCAAGCGCAGATGATTCTAATGGTAATCCTTTAACAGATGAACAGCTAGAAGCGTTAACCAATGACAATTCAGAGTTTGTGCAGGAAATGGCCCACGATGAAATAA
>Ga0209710_1002677_pt1 | contig 12357 bp, 14 predicted proteins | sample ArcticOcean_MG_C_5_FD_187436 | JGI IMG/M metagenome (GOLD analysis project Ga0209710, IMG submission 187436) | Marine microbial communities from western Arctic Ocean - ArcticOcean_MG_CB4_138 (SPAdes) (version 2) | ecosystem: Environmental > Aquatic > Marine > Oceanic | place: Arctic Ocean...
GAACCCTCAGTAAGGTCTTCTTTGTATATCCTAATTTACTTATAAGTAACTGCAAAAGAGTATTTTAAAGATTTATGTAGTTTGCAAGGAGTATCAAGAAGTAGCAAGAAACTGCATAAAATATGATAGGAATATGATAGGAATTTAGAGCAGGCTAGGGGGAGGGGGTTCGCTTGGCAGGTCTCTTGATGGTGTATATATACATCAAGTGCCTTATAAAAAATGTATATCCGATAATGGCGAAATATTTTCCTCTTAATGCTGGATATCTAAGGAGAAATGTACCCCCCTAAAAGCATTTTAGGGAGAGAGGAATTATTTTAATTGATTAAAGCTTGGCCTATAGCATCAGCCAAAGTTTGTCCCGCAGAATTAATATTTTGCCTCATCATACCATCTGCAGGAGAACCCATAGCCCCCCCTTTACCATTTGCCCAAGTTGCGCCAACAAGCAGCCTGCCGGATTTCGTATCTACCAACCTAGCAGTTGCGCTGTTAGGTCTTCCATCATAACCAGCAACAGTTTTAACTATTAAAATTGTATCTATTCCTTGTTCAGCAAGAAGCCTAACATTTTGCGGATTGTTGATTTCAAACTCATTTAAATTCAGTCTCGCTAAGATACCGGTAGTGGTCGATGTATCAACAATATCAAGAGAGTACGAAAGCAGATTAATTCCTATAGCATCTGCCAATGGGCCTCCACTAGGCATAAGCGCAACTCTTTCAACAGATGAGAGATTTGCTTGGTTTGAGGTGTTTACTGAAACTGATGGTGTAGCACAACCAATCAGTAATAGTGAGAACACAAGATACACAGGAGTCATTAATTTCATAAGTTAATACATAATTTTTTGAAATTTTATTCCAAGCTTAAACTATAGGATCCGTAACTGCCAGGGACCAAAGTAACAAAGATTCTCACTTATTATCCTCCATACGCTTACCCAAACCGTCCCCCTTTACTCTCCCCTTAAATGGAAACGCAAAGGGCTTGTAGGGACTCCTAGGTTAGAATCCTTGTGCAAGGACGGGGCGGGGGTTCGCTTGGCTGCCCTCTTGATGGTGTGTATATACATCAAGTGCCTGCGAAAAAATTACTCCGTCATTTTGAAGCGGAAGAATTTCTTATCTTCACCAGGCTGAACATTCATCTGAACACTTGCGGTTCCACTAGTAGTCCAGATACCAAGGTCATCACTTTTCTCTACTTCCATAGATAGGGTCGCTTGACCTTCTGCTACTGCTATCATAGTTGAGCCAGCACGAAGGTCTTTTACTTCGTCTAAGGTTAATTTAGCATCTCTTTCGGCTACCACTGTGTCGTAGGCTACTTGTGTAGGGCGAGCATCTCTTTCAGCTTCGGCAGAAGCTTTAGCGGTAAGTGCAGCATCTCTTTCTGCAACAACTGCATCGTAGTCCGACTGAGAACTTACATTCGACCACATTGTTCCATAGAGGTCAGCATTAGTGAGGTTAGCATTTCTGAGGTTAGCACCAGAGAGGTCAGCATAATAGAGGTCAGCACCAGAGAGGTTAGCGTCAGAGAGGCCAGCATAAGAGAGGTTAGCGTCAGAGAGGCCAGCATAAGAGAGGTCAGCATTACTGAGGTTAGCACCAGTGAGGTTAGCATATCTGAGGTCAGCACTTCTGAGGTTAGCACCAGAGAGGTTAGCACCAGAGAGGTTAGCACCTCTGAGGTAAGCACCAGCGAGGTTAGCATCCGGACCTATAAAATATCCATTAACTGTCCCCGTGCCATCGGGACCAATTTGAGCGTAAGTTGTAGTGACTAATAGTAGCAAAAATAATAGAGAATATTTTACCATATCCACAATTGAGTAAATTTTCACATAACTATCAACTAGAAACTATAGGCTACGTAGCTTCTAGGAACTAAAGGAACAGAGAATCGCACTTATCAGCCTCCCTACGCTTACCAAACCATACCCCTTTACTCTCCCCTTAAATAGAAACTCAAAGGGCCTGTAGGGACTCCTAGGTCAGAATCCTTGATTGCTGAGGACCTAGTTTAGGCTTTGTCCAAAGTCACTCTCGTAAACACTTGGATCGGCGATAACAGAAACATCCAAAAAGTTTCCATCTAGGCTAAAGGTAATGATTGCATTTTGATTAGCTTTTTTAAGAAGGCATAAATATCCGCCACTGGTAGGTTCAATTGCATAAAATCTCCAGTTGGAGTAAGTATCAGTCCTTAGATTTACTCCACGTCTTTTTAGCGGGGTATTTTCGTCATTAACATACAGGTTGTTGGACTCATCATAAACTAATTTATCTCCATAGGTATCCGTAGAGATAGGCGTTAAGGGTTCTGGTTCTGGCTCTGGTTCTTCAATCTCAGGGCCTACGCTGACTCGCATAAAGTTCTTATCCGAGGGCATACTATATTCACGCTGTATGGTTTCCTCGTTATTCCACTCCTGGAGGTCGTTAGAGGACTGAATCGTAAAGTTCATCGATGCTTTGTCTGCGTTCGTGCTTATGCCTGGTTGAGATACCCGCAGATCAAAGACACCTTCTGCACCCATTAGGTCGTAGTCAGAGGGAGAACTGATGACGTCTTGTTGGCCCTCAGATCTAGAGCTTGTTTGGGCATCACTTAAATCGGAACTAGTAAATAGCCCATATTGCGATGGGTTACCTGTTACGTCTGTCTGTCCCTCTTGTCGTTCTTGATTCAAGTCATCTTGGGACAGTAAGTCATATGTCGCGGGATCATTCTGCACTACCTGTATGAATGGAGAATAATCAACGGATGGGTTTAGGTTCAAACTGATAGACTCTAGGTCTGAAATCCCGTCGGTATTAGTGTCAGCTACTTGTGGATCAGAACCTGTATTTTTTGAGTTTAAATAGATTCCAGTATTAGACTCGTATAGGTCATATATCCCATCTCCATCAGTATCAATTTGAGCTACAATTGCATTTGAGTGGCCGATATTTTGGACTAAGCCCTGAATAGATTTTTGCTCAAAATTGTAGGAATAAAGATTGGAGGATGAATTATCTACCCAGTATAGATCCTTGTAGGTAGCGAACAGCTTACTTACATTATCAGAATTACCAGATATGATCTCAGTCATAGTTTGAGCAGATAGATCATATTGGTAGATACTCCCTGAATCATTATCAGCGAAGTAAAGCTTGTTGTTAATGCTAGTAATTGTGCTGGGGCTACCAATGCCATCAATTAGTGTGCTAACTTGCTCGGTATTTAAGTTATAAGAGTAAATTTTACCGGTATTTTTTTCGGAAAAAATCAGTGCATCTCCATGCTTAGTTAGGCCAGTGACATGACCGCAGTTTTTCAAAATGTTCTTAATGATGAAGCCGTTATAATAACTAATGCCTCCGCTAATAGTATCTGCCCAATATATGGTGCCTGTCTCATCTACATGAAAATCGCTAATATCACCCATACCTTCAATCAGAGGCACCACAGCATCCTCGCTTAATTGATACAGTTTACCATTAGACCTCTCGATAAGATAAATAGAGTCTTCGTCCTGTGGTAGACCAATAGCTGACCCAAATCCATTGAACAATCTATCTATGGTCTCCTGACCGACATTAAGCACTTCAAGTGACCCTGATTGGTCATCTACCCAGTATATTTTATTGATAGTAGAATATGATATATTCACTACATAAAGTTTTAATAATATTATTAATATAGTTCTCATTACTAGTGTCAGTGATACCCTATTAGTCTGTAACTGCGGTCTGTGGATTTGGCGCACGAGTAATTTTGTAGGCTAAATAACAATCCTGATCGGATACCGTTTTAGTTATTCTAATCTTACATGGGCCGACATATATTCTTGATAGCTCGCTCGAAGTTAAAGCCTGCCCACCTTGAATCTGGTTATTCTCTATAGCGGTAATACCTGCTAAATTCAGACCTGAAAATATAATCATTTTTTCACTGTTATCATAATCTGTAGGATCATAAAAAAACTCTAGATCAAAAGGTGGTTCAGATAATGTAATTCTGTAACCTCCTGATCCCATCCCAATCTGATTCGAATAACTAGAATACTGTAAAACTGTAAAAGTCTCACCCTCTGCAAGGATCACAGCCTGGGAACTTGGATCAGCGCTACTAGCAGGGACAATGAGTCTGCCATATTCCGCACCATATGTGGAGGTGCAAAGAACAGAGCTAAGTATAAATAAGAAAGCTGTAAGCTTAGATCGATAGTTTTTCATACTAGTTTGCGGTGGGCGTGCTTACTGTTTGAGGGTCGGGCCTTCTTGTCAGTTTATAGGACAAATAAACGTTACTCACATATCCAGTAAAATTGGTGCGTAGATAAACTGTGCAAGGACCAGTTAATTTTGAGCCATGCACCATTCCATTTGTATAACCATTACCAACCCCAAAAGGTTTCTTATAGATAATATTCCCAAGCAAATCTTCAGCCACTAAAAAGCTACTACTATATCCATACCCTTCACCATTTTGTGTTTCTATAACGTTAAATTCAATTACTTCTAGCACATCGCCTTCATTTAATAATATAGCATCGGACTGTTTGGTATCAGCAGGTCCGAATGTCCCACCAGTGAATGAAAATTTCAAATAGCCATACTCGTTAGCAGAGAAAGATAAATTTATTACAGAAAATTGTAATGCTATTAAAAATAGATAAAGTGAAAATCTCATAGTATTAATTAGCTGGGGTGGATGATTGCGCAGGCTGAGGATTTGGCGCACGGGTTAGTTTATACATTATCCAACCCACATCACCTAATGTGATAGTAGTTGGACCATATAATACTATGCTATCTGAATTGGGAAGTGCTACAGCCCAATCATAACTACCCGCGAAATTATACGGCTTGAAGTCCATATTTCTTATTGTGCCATCTGGCGCTGTGAAATTAATTAGAGTGATAGTAGCATCAGTGGGTGCGAATTTATTTCTATAATTAGTAACTTCAAAAACATCTCCTTGATTTAACACTAATGAAGTGTTTCCGCCTGCAACATCTAAGGTTCCATACTCTACGGTGGCCCAAGCTAAATTAGAGAAAGTTAATGCCAGAAGAAAAAAAGATAATATTTTCATTTTATTTTATTAAAGAATTAAGGTATTAAACTATTGGCTAACAGGTTGTGGATTCACTGTTCTCTTACGCTGTATAGAATATACTAAATATGCGGAACCAATGCTGGTAGGGTCATAGCCGCTGCTCCACATCCCAGTAGGTTTCCAGTAAGGGTAGAGATTCACAGTGGCAGGCCCTACGATGATTGAAGAGACACCAGCAGCACCGTCTTCTGCAAATCCAGGCATAGTAAATTCAAATGTTTTACCTGAAATATCAATTACCGCTAATAGTTGTACATTACCTTTTATGTCTGAATCGGCACTGTATTTCCAAGTATGAAATTCTAGCAGATCTCCTGGTAAGAGGCTTATCTCAACGATTTTAGTACCTGTTCTTGGGTTTAAATCCCAGGAGGGGGAATAGCTATCGTCACCACTTCCTAGAACAAATGTGGAGACCGCAGAATAATACTCTAGTGATTGAGCATTACACATTATTGCCACGTTCACCAATGCAAGTAGAATTAATTTTCTCATGAATGATAAACTATTGGCTAACAGGCTGTGGATTTGCGGTTCTCTTACGCTGTATTGCATAATCCATTTCACAGTTTATGGTAGTAGACCCTGCAAAGGGGTAGCTCCCGACTTCGCCAAAAGGAAAAGCTATATATACAAGTTTTGGCCCTACTATATAAGTTCCTTCCAAGTATTGGGACAATAGAGAAACACTTTGAACTGACGAACCGCTAGCACCTACAGTATATATACTCGTGTTTACTGGAGTTAGGATTCCATCTTCTATAGAATTCTTGGTGTATACATATAGTCCGCCTTTGGTTTCGGTATATAATCCATTACTAGACACAGCAGTACTTCGATCTGCGGTAAATCGGAGTATTATCATAACGTCACCCTCATTTAGCAATATTGATGAGTCCGATAAAACATCACCGGTTCCAGACAGTGACTTGTTGAATTTCAGATTCCCATATTCTAATATATTGGGATCTAAGCTAAAATAGCTATAGCCTAAATTGTAGCTTAGAAGTATTAGCAGCAGGGTAGAGAGCTTTTTCATAAGCTCACATAATGGAATAGTTACCCTCCGATCAACTAGAAACTATAGGCTCCGTAACTGCTAGGAACCAAAGGAACAAAGAATCTCACTTATTCCCCTCCATACGCTTGCCAAAGCATACCCCTTTACTCTCCCCTTAAATAGAAACGCAAAGGGCTTGTAGGGACTCCTAGGTTAGAATCCTTGTGCAAGGACGGGGTATCTTAAGAAGGGCTAGGGGCGGGGGTTCGCTTGGCTGCCCTCTTGATGGTGTGTATATATACATCAAGTGCCTTCGAAAAAATTACTCCGACATCTTAAAGCGGAAGAATTGCTTATTACTGTTCATCTGCATTGGCACAGAGATAAGGTCGTCCTCATGCTGCGTCCAATTAGTCAGATCCTCGCTGCGTTCAATTTGGAGCTGCAGGCTTGCTGTGCTGCCAGTCGCTTCAATGATCACGGCTCCAGCGCGGGCGTCTTCGAGTTGTGAGAGCGTATATCTCCCAGTTAGAAGCGCGGAGTAATCAGTATTTGGAGCGAAGCCAGCCGAAACGACAAATCCGTCACTGAGTCCATCACCGGAACTGTCTGAAGCTAAGGGATCGGTGCTGTGGGTATTGATTTCAGTACCGTCATTGAGGCCATCGCTGTCGCTATCGGCGAGGTTTGGATCCGTCGAATGCGTATTGATCTCATCGGCATCCGAGAGATTGTCGCTGTCGGTGTCGCTAAGATTTGGGTCAGTCAGGTGCGTATCGACCTCCGCGCCGTCGAGCAAGCCGTCATCGTCACTGTCAGTATCCCTAGGGTCAGTGCTATGGGTGTATACCTCAGCGCCGTCACCGAGGCCGTCGTCATCACTGTCACTGTTGTTCGGATTCGTCAGATGCGTAAGCACTTCGTCTCCGTCACTAAGACCGTCGTCGTCGCTATCGCTGTCATTGGGATCGGTCAGATTGTCGATGACTTCGGCGTAGTCATTGAGTCCGTCACTGTCCGTGTCCAGCAGATTGGGGTCCGTCATGGTAATGTTGCTTTCACGGTAGTTGGAAAGGCCGTCACCATCACTGTCAGTGAATACACGGTATTCAAACTCGGCCTCACCGCTGCCCTCATTGTACGACACCACCACACGCCAGGTGCCGTTATTACTCGATACGCCACCAATCTGATAGCTGCTGGCCGTACCGCCAAAATTCGGCGGGACAGCAAAGCCATTGAAATACCACTGGTAGGAGAAATTAGTGGGGCCTCCCTCAATCGGTGTGGCATCGACGGTGACAGCTTGCCCGCTGTTGGATTCGTAGAAGGATTCTAAGTCTAGAACCGGCGGGCCAAAGCTGAGCGTATCCACCACAATGTTGCTTACCTCAGAATTACCAATACCGCTGGGGACTGAACTGAGGGCTACCCGGAATCCGAAAGTGATAGACGAGTCGTATGTATTTTGGTGATGGTGGTGGCGTTCGGCCAAGCGGACCGAGGAGGAGGGGCTGCCCCAACTGCCGCCCCGTAGCACACGGTAGACGCCCGGAGGCCCCCGCGGATCGGTCGCACCATCGCTGTAGGCCGAGGTGGCATAAAAGTCCCAGCACCACTCCGATATATTGCCCGCCATGTCATACAGCCCATAGCCGTTGGCAGCGAAGCTGCCAACCGGCGAGGTGTAAGGTTGACCGCCTGAGTCGTAGTCGGGGTGAAACCAACTGCCGTCACCAACATCATAACTGTATAAAACGGCTCTGAAGTAGTTTGCATTGGCGTGGCTGATCGTATCCCCCCAGGGGAAGCGCTGGCCTGTCGCGCCGCCGCGCGCTGCCTTTTCCCACTCCGCCTCCGTCGGTAGACGGTAGCCCGTCGCAGTCCAGTCACAGGCCATCGTCTGGAGATTTTGGTTAGACGTCCGGTAGGTCGAGCCACTCCCGCTGTAGCAGGGCGTGCGCCCTTCCTTCTCGCTGCGCGCGTTGCACCACTTCAACATGGAATGCCAGCTGATATCCTGCACCGGATGGTTGGCGCCTTTGCCACCACCAGAAGGAAGATCCGTGTAGCCATTCGACAGGCCCCAAGTCCGCACTTCGTCCCACTGCGCCTTTGTTACCTCGTATTTGCCCATGTAAAACTCGCTCACGTTCACCGTCACCACAGGTGAATCACCTGGGAAGAAAACGTGTCCACTTTGGGTACGCATCACATCATCACCGTCCAAGGCGTCGCCCATCTGGAAGCTGCCCGCGGGGATCGAGGCAAAGGCATTTGGGTCAGGGACTGGAGGCGCTTCAATACCATCGTCCGCCGTCACCTTAAAGCGCATCGTGCTGCTCGACTGCTGGTTCCAGTCAGCGCCGGCGTCCCAGGTAATCGTCTTACCGTTGCCCACGGCAACGTCCTCGCCGATCGCACCACTCAGGCTGGTGGCTGGCACGGTAAAGGTGGCACCGCCATCGCTGGAGATTTCGAGCGAGATATCCACGGTTGAGGTGTCCGCGGAGACATCGTAGCTGATGTCCACCAGCTTGGTGCCGGCCCGCTGGCTGGCGGACAGATTGGAGACCACCAGCGGGGCGGCCATCAGCGAGGATGCTGCAAGCAACGGCAATATGAAGAGGCACTTAAATCTCATACCTACAGCCAATAAAATGTTTACACTACGATCAACTAGAAACTGTAGGCTCCTTAATCATTGATCGTATTCAGTGTAGCAGGAAGCAGAGGGTGACTTATTATATGTCTTCTCCTTTCCCATCTGCATAGCCATCTCTGCTCTCTTCTTATATATAGGGAAAGAATTTATTCTTTCTCTTATATAATATATACACGGATCAACGGATCGGTGAACAAACGAAGCTGTGATAAGACTAAGCGACCTTTCCGTAGTCCCCACAGAAAAGAAATAAAGATTCTCCACTGTACTCATCGAAGCCTCCACCTGTACAATCAGATGAAAGTAAATCAGCCCAGTCGATTCCCTGCTGTGAGGGGACTCTAACAAAAACATCTTCTGCGTAGGGTTTAATTTCTCTGGCCCATCGACTAGCGGCATCTAATCCAGGTTCATCGTTCTGTGCGTAGATAGTAACTAAGCTCCCTTTAGTAGCTTCAGCATAGTTCCCGAAGGATGCGGTAACTCCAGTCATACAGATGGGATTGTAATCCATTTCTGGATTAGCTGCACAAACAGCTAGGGTATCTTTCTCGCCCTCCATCACTCGGATCTCGTTTAAATCGGACTGAAGTTTGCTGATGCCCAACGGCCCGTTGCAGTAACCTTTGGGGCAAACGCTCTTGGCGTTCAGGATTTTACTTCCATCAAGTTTACGTACCCGAGCTAGTGAAGCTGCTTCATCGTATAAAAAGAAGCAGTCATCCTCACCGTAGGTTCCCTTTAGGTAGACCTTACCGACTCCAAGCATTTCAATACGTTTAAGTACATTGATGGCTTCTCGGCAGTCCTGACCTACAGCTTTTGAGATCATTTCTGCATCCATTTCTTGGATGGGTCTAATCTTAAGGTTTCTCGGTCCAGAATGCTTGGATCCTGATCGAAGTTTAGGCTTCTGCCAGAGTCCGAGCTTTAAATGCTCGTCAATCTTTTCAGCTGCGCAGGCACAAGAAACCGAGAGTAACTCAGATAACAGATTAATCATACTCCCTGATTTACCTGTTCCGTGATCCTTGAAACGAACGTCTCCTTTTCTGCCTATGTAAAAGGTAAAGGATGGATTCTTATCATCTCTTAGGGGTGAGCAATAACTCTTACCCATCCTTGGTTCCTGTATCGAATTTCCCTTGCCGTCTGAGATGCTGACACCAGCTATCCGTAATGGATCGGAGGTCGAGCAAGCAGCGGCAATTCTTCTGAATATTTCTTTATTATCCATCAGGCGGCATCCTTTAGTTCAGGTTCAAGATTACCACCCGTGTATCCACAAAGATTTTGCTTCATTTTAGGGCTTATAGCGATTTTGATTTCCCAACCCTTACCGTCACCTAGTTCGATGAATTCAAAGGAATCTGGAGCAAGTTTGCTCAGAATCCTGGTTATTGATTCTTTAGCGTTCCTAGCGGAATCGAAGCTTCGGGTGAAACCGAAAGACGTTCCCGAAAGACACTGACTCCAGGGAGACTTGGTATTCCAGTGTCTCTCTTGCATCAAATCGATGACTTCCTTTCGGTCCGTTTGAAAGACCCAGGGGCCGTGATTGTATAAGCGAGGATATAAGGAGGTTCCGTAATCCATTAAGCTATCCCCCTTTCTGAGCTGTTTGAATCAATGTATTTGTCCAAATTAGACCTCTTGAAGAGTATCCGACTCCCGCTCTTAAAAAACGGCAGCTCCATCCTTCTGGTGAGGTTGTCTATATGCCTAATGGATACCCCTAGAAAAATAGAGGCCTCCTCTCGGTTTAATACTGGTTTATGATATATATTTTTTAATTTCTCTGAGCTAATCTCAGCCGTTTTACCTGCTTCTTTACTGAACATATCTAATATAGAATAATTTAGTTGTAGGAATCTCCAAAGAAGCTTTGTCTGTGAACATAAACTTTTCCAATGTTAGGCTCGAGTGCAGCGAAAGCTCCTCGGGTCTTCCTATTTATTAAGCGGAAGAAAAAGAATATTTCTCCCTATATTACATAGTATCACGCCCTACAAGCCCTATCAGGTTTATAGATTTTGTTACTATACTGTTCATTATAACACAGGGTGTTACTTCTACTTTATAATTAGGATTAAGCATCTAAAATAGATGCACATTTCCTTTAGGTGAGCTTTGGGCAGATATTAAAATACCTCTTACCTTCTCCCTTTTTAGTAATTAGTTTCCTATAGTTACTAAACAACACTGACTCCGCTGAACTATCTGAGTGTCCAAGTGCTTTAGCCGTTTCACTTGCGTCTCCATATAGCTCGAAGTGATAGCTACCAAAAGAATGTCTGAGGACATTCTTGAGGCCCTTTCGGTTCTTCCAAAGAGATTTTTTATCTTTTCTCTTAGTCCAAGTACCCCAACCCATTTTTTGCAAAAGAGTCCTATAGTAGTTATTTCTTTGCTGTAGGTTCTTGTGTCCTATTGGTGTGGATTGATCACAGAGACTAAGCCATTTCACAGCATTGGGAGGAATCGCAGCTGTTCTTATGCTCTTATTCTTCGCTATACTCTCGTCAATGACGATGAATGGTTGTTCGGAGTTGAGCCTAATATCTTCCCATTCCAGCTTTTCCGCTTCATCAGCTCTTACACCACAGAACGATTGCATAACTATATTTGGCAACATATTCAGCTGGGGATTAGCCAAGGCAGCATTTAGAATCAGTTTAGTATCATCTAAACTTAGTATGTTAATACGCTCAGGTTTAGCCGCATTCTTACCCAGAAGCATTCTCTTCTCCATTTCAGATATTGAATTAAATGGATTAGAAATAATGTAACCCATACTAGCTGCATAGGTCATCAGGGTGCTGAAATAGCTATAGTAATTTAGTTTATTCCTGCTCTTACCTGTAACGGATACTATAGTTTCTTTTATGACACCTTTATGGATATCAGCTATTTTGATGTCTCCAACCAGTTCTAGTATTTTGCTATACCTATATTTAATTGTTTTTTTGGTAACCTCTTCGAGATCGTCCTTATACTTTATTTCAGTATATTCATTCACTAACTCAGAAAGAGTAACCTTTGAACCCTTGGTATTCATTCTGGGTAGTGCGTAGTCCAGCACCTCTGTGAGGCTCACATTATGCTTTTCACACCTCTTGAAAGCTAACTGAACCTCGGACATTTGAGATTCCGATATTCCTCTTAGGCCCTTACCCGATACCTTGTAATTGTAATCAAGGTTCTCGCAGAACTGTTTAGCCTCTTTTAGGCTGCGGAATTGTTTATACCTAGCTGGAAGACCATACTTCTTAGGAACATCAATCCTATATGACTTGGAATACTGTTTACCCTTATTCAGGTTGTTTATTTCAGAATAGTGCAGACCACTGCCCCTGGGGTACTCCTTCTTTGGCATTGGCATATACTTGAATCTACCAGCCCTAAATCAACAAAAAAGTGATAGGAAAGTGATAGGAATATTAATCCAATAAAGCTAAGTTGCTATTCAACAGCGACTTAAGTGGCGGAGAGGGAGGGATTCGAACCCTCGGTGGAGTTACCCCCACACATCCTTTCCAGGGATGCACAATCGGCCACTCTGTCACCTCTCCTTT
>Ga0209710_1002679_pt1 | contig 12354 bp, 11 predicted proteins | sample ArcticOcean_MG_C_5_FD_187436 | JGI IMG/M metagenome (GOLD analysis project Ga0209710, IMG submission 187436) | Marine microbial communities from western Arctic Ocean - ArcticOcean_MG_CB4_138 (SPAdes) (version 2) | ecosystem: Environmental > Aquatic > Marine > Oceanic | place: Arctic Ocean...
TTTGCCATTTTTCAGAATCGGTCGTTTTGTCGGGGAAAGTGGCTCGAAAATGGACGAGTCGTCGAACGCCACGGTTTAAGTGGTTTTGTCAAGGTGTGTCAGTCATCGAAGATCGTTAAAACGTGGGCCATTCGCTACGACATAGGTGTCGTTATGTCTGGATTTTTGGGAGAAGGCTTGATGCTGTACTTTGCCTTCGAAAAGGAGAGGTTCTTCGTCTTGCGCCTCTTGCTCTCGTGTTCTTCGTCAGAGTCCATGGACTCTAAAAGGCTCCGGTGCTTACGGACCCTATCTCTCTCGAATGGTTTTTAGCGTAAAATTCTACCAAGCTCTATCGTCAACGCGTAAATGAAGTATACGCTAAAGTGAAGCAAGCGACCGATAAGCAGCAGTTGGAGATGGGTGTCTGTGGTACATATGGATGTACTAGGCCGGACAAGCACCGAGGGTTGCACGACATCCCCTTCGTCCCCTCACGACGACGTAGTAGACAGTACGAATGTGATCACGATAAGCACAAGCGCGCCACGATTCCAAAGTTCAACTACGGTCGTTGTGTCGACACACGTGATGAGATACTCGTCACTGATCCGATGGCGCATTATCGAAGCGGAGGTACCACCGGTATTCCTCCCTCTCCCCACCCAATGACCGAAACGGTCGAAACGATCCAGGTTATCCAGACGTCTCCCTCTTCTCCAACGACGACAGTGACGACGTCTGACTTGGGGTCGACGGCCACCTCGTCCGGTGATTCGAGGTTCGATTTGGTCGAACACGGAACCGTGCTCGGGTCCACCCTTTGGTGCCTACTCGAAAGGTGCAACCCACGCGCACCGACACCACCATGTGTACTATGGTAATTGCGACACGCGTCGCTCCAGAAGAAACACGACAAGGGGATGTGTCCCGGGCCCTCGAGACCGACCTTCAAGCCACCGCAAGGCATTCATTACCCACCCATTTTTTACGCTTATAGAATTGCACGCTAGTTGTGTCCACACGAATCGGATAGGGTGAGTCGGGATGACGAATCGATTCGTGATTAAACCTTTTCACACTGCACCACTAAGCGATGATCTTGCATGCGAGTACAAGCGGACTCTGATGCTAACCTTCTCCCGAATCGTCAGAGGAGACATAAACAGCATCCAGTTTGAATGTACCTACCGGATGTGTTACATGCTTGTGATTCACAAGCATGGCTATATGGTGCAACAGATGCTCAAGTTGATAGTCAACGCCATCGTTCGAACCGTACCACCCAACAACTTCGAGTCTACGCTTCGATTTGTGCAAGATGTCACGATGTACCATAACCATATATTTCGAGTGACTCATCACTTACCGAGCGTCCAAGATCTTGGCAACGTGGCCTACGAGGAGCGTAAGACGTGGGCGATGCACGTGTTGCAAACGGTCGTGTCACTGTGGCGTGAATACTACCTGCGACCAGGGGGGCTGTTTGAAACCACACGCGCCCCCACGTGGAACAAGTTGGCGCGAAGCAAACGCAACCTCGACGAAGAGGAACAGACACAACCGACCAAGCGCTCCCGCATCACGCACGGCTGAATCCTCTAAAGAGTCCCAGGTGGGCTTCTCTACACCCAAGGCCGTTTCGTTCCTGGTCAAAAGCGGCGTCTACTACAGTCAGACCTATAAGATCCTATCGTTCGACCACGCCTCATACGCCGAATCAATCAAGGGCGATTGACCTTTGAAGGTAGACCATTCCTTCCAGACGCTTGACCAGTCATCGCCTGTATTGATCTTGTAAATCTCGGCGATGCATTGAGACATTTCCGACCAAAAGTCGCCTTCGTCTATCTTATATTCATGTTGGGCAAGTCCAAAATCGAGGATGACCGCACGGACTCTTTGGGTCGATGGAGTGCTACAGACGAGAATGTTACGAAATGCCAGATCATTGTGCATGTACTCACATGCGTGCAGACGACGTAGCGCAGTGCCCACGTCTTGGCCCACTGCACGTAATTGGTCGTACGTTAGCCCATTGTACACCATCTCCAAAGAGGTCGATTTCTCACCCACGACGCAACCCCAGCTCTGTACTGTGTACACGTACCCCGTCGTCGTCTCACACGAGGTGACCAACAATTCGGCGTCCATGTCGTCGCTCTCTTCTGGAAGCTCAATGGTCACAGGTGTCGACAGGGGTGTGATCGAGGTTCGACTCTCAGGGCGAATGCGATCACAAGGCATCACCATCTCAAACGGGTAGGCGAAGTAAGCAGTTGCAGAAGGATACTTTCTTTGCATGCACGCATACACAGACCGGTGGACCAAGTATTCGTTATAGATGACCTTCATTCGCTCTTCCGTCGTCGCATCCGATCGCTTGATGGCAAGGATCACATCGCCTCGACCCACACGGACTCTGAAGTGTGTGCCCTCTAGTTTGTTAAGATCCAAACGTCTCACCTGACCATAGTACCCCCGCAGCGCTCCTGCGGGCGCCATGTGGAACAAGAGAGTTGCAACCTCTTGCTTCATGGGTTCCACGATGACAATGGTGGCATGGGCTCTAGGTTTCGCCTTCGGGTGCTTTGCACTCAACTCCACAAGAGACGGGATCATGGGTGCTCCGCACGAAAATACTGGTACGAAAGTCGTACTCTCTTATTAGACAGGTTGTTTATGGTTTCTTCCCAGTCACGCGGGTCTTGTGCCCCTGCTCGGCCTGTGAAAGCAGACTCTTCGACGTGCCGCATCGCTGACGCTTCAGCTGCGCTCGAAACTTGGACTCCATTGCGTCACGCTCGTCTTGGAGACGCTTGACCGTCACACGCTGAGCCTCGGCCTCGGCTTGCTGCTTTTCAGCCTCCACGCGTTGTCGCTCCGCCTCAGCTTGCTGCTTTTCAGCCTCCACCCGTTGCCGCTCCGCCTCATTCTGTTGTGCTTCGAGACGCTCCTTGGCGTCTCGTATCTCGGCCTCCTTGAGACGAATGCCCTCCTTGTGCTGTGCCTCGAGCCGCGCCGCCTCCTCCTTGTGCTGCGCTTCGAGGCGAAGCGTTTCCTCGGTCTGCTTCTCCAAGAGCTGCTTCTGACCCGAAATCAAATCGTCCTTTTGCAAAATCGTTTCGTCCTTTTGCGTCAGCATGCGACTGAAGTCCGCTCGCTGTTGGCACATCTTCTTGGCGTCTTCGCTCATAATTAGCGCGACCGAACTCGAAGACTCCTTTATCATCCGCACCGCGTCGACCAGCACCGGCGGGTCCTGCGGCGGCGGCAGCCCCATATGCACCGCCACCTCCCCCCACCACACATGGTGTTGGGCCTGCTGTTGCGTCAGTTGGTCCACTTTTGCCTTCAACCGTTCGAACTCTTGTGGATCGACGACCTTAGACTTTGTGGTCACCAGCTTATCATGGATGGGTATGATTGCTGTTGACACTTGCTCCTCAGTCGATGGCCCAGCTGCTGCTGCCGATCGCTTAGGAGGCACCTCACCCTTGAATTCAGGGCATACGCGAAGATGTTTGAGACACTCTGTAGATTTCGTTTGTTTCACTAAAGTTTCACGAATTTCTGCACATACTTTTTTGCAGTGTGGGCATGTGATGTCAACATAGTTACATGGTTCGTATGGAGGAAGTTTTCCACGTCTCTCTATTGACTTCGACTCTTCAAAGTCAACATACTTTCTAGAAGGCATTTGATTTCAGAACCTCCTTCAGTAGCGACCTTGAATGGTACTCACCCTAGCGTGCAAGTTCTTATTGCACAGGACCCCCTGAAAGAATCAGGACCCCCTGAAAGAATCAGGACCCCCTGAAAAGAATCAGGACCCCCTGAAAAGAATCAGGACCCCCTGAAAGAATCAGGACCCCCTGAAAGATAGCGATATTGCCACACATCACGGCGTCACGATATCGACTCAGCTGTACTCCGAACACCCTAGCAGCTTGCGACGCGCGTGCTCCAAGACGTGCTTTGTCTCCTTGGACGTGCCGTTCCAAAAGGCAACGACGCCGTCGCACGCCTCGACCATCGCCTTGTTGCGTACGAGAGGTGCCCCCCTTCGATGTCGCTTGTAGTCGGGCTTGTACACGACGAGCCCCACGCCTCGTTCCCGCGCCCACTGCTCCCCAATGCGGTCGACCCCACGCGCCCCTCCCGAGATCAGCGTCATCTCCGGACCGGTCTGGCGCAGTTCGTCGAGCTCGCGGTACACGTCCGTGCGCACCTCCTCCATCACCCCGTTCTTGAACTCACACGACCCGGTGATCATGACGATCATGACGCCCAAGAACCTTTAGCAAAGGTTCACGAAAGTGTTGCTGACTTTTTCAAAAGTCACGTGAACCTTTGCTAAAGGTTCTTAGCGTACAATTCTAATGACTGACAGGAAGATACATTCGGAGAAATATCCACGCGACGAATGCGCAAAATGATGTGAAGCTCAACAGTCTTCACCCCCAGTATTTCTCTTTTCCATCAAAATCGAGCAAGTGTATTCCACATTCGGTTTTCCTCCACTATCTAAACAGCGTGCTGATGGTCCTTTCCACCCGACGCTGCAAAATAGCGAGCACTGGGGGTTCGTCTTCGCGACTGCCGTCTTTCCATCACTTTGCAGGCTAAATTCACTGTTATAAAATGTATTGGTAGTGGCCATATCGCAAAATGATAAAGAACAATAAAGCGCACCGTCCCATCCAAGGTATAACTTCTCCACATTACTAATGGCGTCACCCGTGTGACCTTCGTGACAGTGGTGTTGGCCATCTAGAGCGTTGTACGGTGAGCGATCGACGTTCCACAATTCGAGCACAAGATGCTGCTCGAGGCATACCTTGACGTGGTCATTTTCGGAGTACACGCCGCGATGGTCATTGGCAAATATTGTGGGCAGGCTGGGTGTCAATCTGTTCTCGTCCGAAAGCGAGACCAAATCGGCCGGTGCGATCCACACCAAAACTCTTTTGTCGAATGCATCGTAGGAACGGAGGACTATAAGAGAGCGTCTGCAACACGGAAATCACCAGGAGGTTGTCCGGGCGCGGGGATGCCTATCGAGGAACGAGTACCCATCAACGGGACTACGATCGTAGAAGTGCCCAACCAATGCGCCACCTGCTCCGAAAAGACTTTGTCCATCTGCGGACGGAAGGTCAAGCGATGGTGTCTCCTCATCGCCCTGCTCATCTTGTTGGTCACTGGATGTCTAATTCCCCTGGTGATTTATGCCGTTCGCTTTGGCGAGGCCACCTCATGCCGCTTGACATATGCCGACGATGCCCTAGTCACAGAAGCCGACATGCAGCGTTGGATGGCTAAGGAAAACTGGCCGCTGAGCGTGCCCGCCTATGATTGGAAGCGTCGGCATTGCGTCTGTGAGGGATTTGAGGACAAGAGTCCGAGGAGCCTGCTGCCGACGGACGAGATCTTGGTGTGGATCGCGCCGGGCGACTTAGTGTCGCTCTCAGACGAAGGTTCGATCACGCCTCCGCTCGACTCCGCCTTTGTCGCAGCGCATCGGCGCCATTACACCAAGGAGCAGCACGTCAAAGTGTGTTTGCGACAGCAGTTGGTGTTGGGTTTGTGGAATATTGATTCCGACGTCTTGGATGGCGGTCAGCATTGCCACGTGAGCAGCGGCGATGGCTCGAGCAATGTGGAGCAATTCTTCCTCGGCTGGGATGGTTCCTTGTATTGTGGAGGATCTTGTACGACGGTCAATCAAGAATACGTCGATCCATCGATCGGGATGTCGATACAAAAATTCTTAACACATCAGGATTATGCGCGACCAAATCAAAATAATGGTTTGAATATACCGCGTTCGAGCTTTGAACAATATTTGGGCAGCAGTGAGTGGATCTGTCGGGCCCATTGCATTTCTTGGGCGGGAGCCGGAACATATCCAAATTGTGTTGAATTTTTCGTCAGTGGTATCGGTTCTTCCGGTCTTACTACCATCGCGTGCAAATACTTTTGTGTTGAAGCAGAAAACTAACGGATGCTGGGTATCGACAATATATTGGATACAAAAAAATGTTGTAGGTTCCTTCTCGCCATTTGCGGCGAAGGCTCCTAGAACATGGATCTCAACAAGCAATTACACCTTACATGCCAATAAATCGATCTAATCTTACGGCGTCGCTGCGGCGGCGCATCAATGGGGGGCTATAAAAACTTTGTCGGTTGCTAACAATTTCGTGGGATCTTTGTTTTCGGAGCCTTTGCAGACGCCTTGGGAGTGGCAAAGGGATCAACTGGAAAACGTGCCGTCTCAAGTATGAGAAAAAGGTGACCGTTCTTCCGTGCCCACCGACTCCAATACCACCCCCGAAACCACCAGAAGAGACAGACATTCGCAAATTGCTGTGGTAAATCACTCAATCAGAACGATTCTTGTTTGAAGAATTCCGCAATGACATCGGATTCTAAAAGTGTGTCCATGTGAGCATGGAAAATGTGTCTCTGGTAGTCCGTGCGTAGAATACATCGCCATGTAAAATTGTGTTATTCGCGTTCGTGACAAGGTGATTGAAGGTGTTATCAATACTTTTACATATATAGATCTTCGTGAGCAACTCAATTACCTATCAGATCAAAGTACAAGTTCAGCCATGTAAAACGTCGGTGTCGTAAGACAAGAAGAGTCCAATACTCACGGAGAACGAGGGGTGGATGAATCCGAGGTCCTGATTGATTTTAGTGAATATGTGCGACGACCTATTCGGGGGGGGGGTTATGTAAGGGGTCACGGTTAGTGAGTTTTAGCGCCTCTCTGTGTTGCTCGCATTGCTCTCCATGCAGCGTCTTGTCGTGCGCGGTTTCGACTACTCTGCAATATAAGACATTACAATTATCAACAGCTATTAGATCCGATATATGGTACATCTCTACGTCAATCCGGACGGAAAACCGACGCAGGCCTTGGACAGGGAGCGATTCTGGAATCTTGTCATACAAATCATCCTCTTCCTCGCATTGGTTGGCACATCGACCGGCTTTGGAATCTACGCCGACCAAAATCGCAAGGCGCGCACCTGCCCGCTGGTTTATGACAAGACCAACGGCGCCGTGACCGAGGCACAAATGCGCACGTGGGTGTCCGACACGGACAGCGGTTGGACGCTCACGTCGCCAACATGGGACGACGCGGTCGGCGCCTGCGCGTGCGATGTCGATCCCGATCCGAAAAACATGGACAGCTCCAAGAAGACGCCCGTGTGGATCGCGCCGTGCGATTTGAAGTCGCTCTTCCCGGCGGGCACGTGGCCGGCCGACTTTGTCAAGGTCATCGACGACCAGGGCAAGGGCTGCCTGCCCAAGGACCATGTGAAGGTGTGCCTCGCTCGCGCGGACCTCGAGCGGCTCTGGACGGGAGACCCGACAACGACGAATGGTGTCAAGCACTGCCACGACGAGGGGCCACCGCTGCACATCTACACCGGATGGGACGGCGGTCTTTATTGTGCTAAAGAAGACGACCTCAAGCCATGGTGCTACGATTATTGGGTAAGCGAACAGTCGTCCAAAAACGGGTTTCATACATGCAGGGATGTCGCTGTAAGTCCCACTTTCGAATGCAAGCTTGGTGCTTGCACAACAAAAGGCGGATGCTACAATTACATGCTAATCGGGGAATTCCCACCGACTGCGCTTGCACTCGACCGACCGATTAGCGATACCCGGAGTGCTGTTTGTAGTGGCACTAAGACTCACCTGACGTGCTCAAACACTTGGTCCGCACTTGGGAATGGGGGACAAAGCCTTGTAGGCGGATCATGCCCACCTGGCGTAGACTATTGCGTTGCGACATGTCCTTCTTAGGAACACTCATTTGCGTAGCAGACGAGTGTAGATGCGGAACAAAACAAGCTTCGAGTTCTTTTATACCGTTACCTTTTCTCGGACACAAGAACAGAACTTTTCAAGCAAAACAATCCTACCCGGGTCAATCAGATCCGCCCACGACGATGGGAATTGTGGTCCTAATGACACGATCCACCTTGTTGATGTTGGTGAACTTATATTGCAAACGAACACAGCGAGTAGTATGTGTGTATGTATGTGTTGTAATAATTCTCCTTGTATCTGCATAGGTAAGCGTACTCCATTCCCAATCTTCTCAGGCGGCGGCTCGCTAGATCCGTGGACGACATCGATGCTCTTCGTTCGTTCGTAGTCTCTTGCTGTTTTTTTAGCGTGGAACTCGATTCAAGCGTCTGATCACATACGCCTAGACGACGCACTCGGATCGTTGGGTGCTCAGTTAAAGATAACATGGGTCTCAAGAGGTCGTGATTACGATACGCACTCTCGGTTTCCGTACCCAAACCTGTGAATGGTCTACGGTTTCAATCGTGATCCATTCGGGGACGACGGTGGAGCCGTCGGTCGTTTCTTCGGAGAAGCGCGACAGATCTTCGATATAGTGCTCTTGAATCACATCCTGGTGTCCCATGGAGTGATATACATATGCGTCGTGCAAGACCGTGTCGGGCTGCGCGTAATCTGACAAGTCTTCGTCTTCTTCAAATATGGGGATGCATTCTTCATGGACCACTTCTTCAATACGACATGTATATGCACGCTCCCACTCCTCGATGCAGAAACTGTCATGAAAACAGAGTGACAATTCGACGCGACCGTCCTGTTGCATGCTCCCCACAGTTTGAAAATCATGTTGGAAGACGATTTTTCGATACATGATTTTTATTGCTTCCACGACTCGAAAGGGTAATGATTCGAGTCGTGTGAGGGCATGACAGAACTTACAATCGTTGAGAAATACTAGTTCCACAAGATCATTCCCTGACAAATGAGGCGACGTGTCTGTCGCCTTGAGAAGATGTGACAGTATGTACTTGCGAGATTTTGCATCTTTGAGTAGATGGTCGAGCACTACATGCCCCAATTCCTCCACGGGAGGCGATGGTGCTTCTTCTTTACAAAAACGTTTCATGGGTGACATACTTGCACATGTTTCTAGATGAATGTTAGCGTTCTATACTCTATTGAACAAAGCGCGCTCCAAGCACACACTGTTTCAGCTACTCAACGTATGGTGTACGGTATGTGGTATATGGTGTGGTCCTACGACTACCAGATCTCATACTTGGTAGCGTGGAGATACTGTTCGTCGGCCTTGAGAAAGACATTTATGTAGTCGACGCGCCGGTACGTGCCAATGGACTTGCCATCCTGGTACATGATGGCACACTTGGGTAGCTCGGTGCCGCGGACGTATATTGTCTGGTCGGGTAAATCATGCATTGACTTCAACTTGTCTTCGGTGGTCAAGTTGATAATTCCCATACTCTTGGTGATATTGATGACACGCTCTGCGGACAACTGTCCGCAAATGTCGAGCATGGGCACGCGCAAAAACTCCGCGGCAGCTTCCTTGAGCGCCAGCGGGGGGTGGTAGTGCGCCGGTAAGCCATCAGAGTGGTCACGGCGAATGGTCTCGTCGTCGTTCTCGACATCCATGATGCTGCGCTTTGATAAAGTCTCAGATGGTAGCGCCTTGGGAAACGGTACATGAGTCTTCGTCTTCTGCACAAAGGTTCGTAGGGAGCCCAAGAATGCAAAGACATCGCGATAAGTCTTGGCATTCGACTGATGCTTCTCGATAGACTTCATGATCTCGAGGATGATAATGGAGTAGTGCAACTTTTCGCGCAACTCCTTACGCTTCTCGACGAGAGGGTGGTGCACCTGTATCTTACCACCCATGAGCGTGGCGAGAGAGGTTGCGGCTTCCACCGTCTCGTTCTTGAGCGCAACGAGTGTTGAAGCGTCATGTGACTCTTCGCGAATCGTATTGGACATGTGCACAAGGGCCCTCGCCTGTGCGCGAAGCTTCAAGAAAATGTCACTATTGGTGTCGATTGTCCGGGGTGTCCATAGTCCAGTCTTTGCAATCGTGACCCGTGGCTTCAAATGGATCACGGCTGTCGGCTGCACGTTGGGTGACTTTGAGATAGTCTGGCTCGCCACCATGGCTGTCGCGTCGTCGGACACCTTTTTGCGAGCGATGTCAGCACATAGCGTACAAATCTATTCATCGGACCACATGAAAAAGCCGTTTCAGACGGTTATCTGTTTTTTTTAGTGACGAAGCCGCGTGTGCGCGTCGGTTACGCAAAAATGCACACGCGCTGCCGCCCCGCCACGCTGCGGGGGGAACACTACCCACGCGATCCACGCTATCCAAGCATCAGCTCACATGGAATTTCAAACTCGAGGTATGCCAATCGCTCTAACGCGGTCCAACTCATGGTCACGGTCACGATGCCATGTGAGAGGCACGTGTGGTCTCGGGAGTACCCCATCCACATTCCGACACACAATTCGGCACGTACAGCACACATATGCAAATGCAAACTGTGTGAAACGTTTGGGATACGCACGAAAATATCAACCCGTAAGTCGATAATAGTTCCAATTGATGAGACGAATGAATGGTTTGCAGTTATCCAACGTTCCACTCTCCGTAACAATCGACCTTTAGACCTATGATACCGAGTAGGTGGTCCACAATCTTCACTCGGTGTAGAAGTGTGCACACGTGATGGAAATGGCCGTCGGGGCGAATGTAGCACAGATACCCATCGGAGGGAGCCATTCGCATCGTTTCGCATCGAATGTCTGACTCATTTATGCCATTCACTAAAAGCTCAGCTTTGAGGTGTGCGGGCGGCATTGTGACCCAGACGACAAAGGGCAACATGTACGCTTTCATAAGGAAGCAGAAGATCGCCGGCTCAACCACGTTTAGAAGCCGCGCATACGCGGCTCTTAGCGACCGTTTTATGAGATATGTCCTGTGCGGGGATCGAACCCGCGACCCTTGGGTTAGAAACCCAACGCTCTATCCATCTGAGCTAACAGGACGCTCCCCCCGGTGGGGCTCGAACCCCACGACCACGACCTAACTTTACGTTAGCTTGAAAAGGGCCGCGCTCTACCAACTGAGCTACGGGGGCGTTTGCATATCCTTTATTGCTATTCGTGTGTATAGATACATGACGCAAGTCGGGTGTTGATCGTGTCCATCAGAACAAAATGTGCCCCGTGTGGGGATCGAACCCACGGCCACGGGATGACTTCTATGCTATGCTTAAAAGTCCCGCGCTCTACCAACTAAGCTAACGAGGCGTTTGATACACTATCCGACACAGGTATACATAAATTCACGCGTTCCAATCGCTAATGTTATGTAACAAGCATTTACTTGCATGCAAAGGCGTGGTGTTTGCGTAATGCTTGGGTGTTTTTGGTTTGAGAACGTGTCTTACCGATTTCAAGTGAAAAAAGATGAACAAACTGATTTACAGGTCGAAATCTACCGGTTTGTAAATGACGATGTGATCGATAAGCAAGGTTTCGACATGCATATAAAGTACGTGACGGTAAATTGGAGTTCTTTTGAGTGTACATTGTACTTTGTAAACAGCAGTGGGGTCGATGGATCGTGTTCACTCGGCGAATGTGCATTTATGCTCGCCACATGAACCCCGTTGGTAGATTTGTACGCTAAAAAACGCAGCAGAACGAATATGAGATCGCCAAACCATGTCCACGACGACGGTTGAAATGTTCAAGGCAATATACAGTGATTCGGAATTGAATAAGAAGCACAGTGGTCCAACTGGTTCGTGGGGCGACACATGTGACGACGCAGGCGATGAGAAGTTTGGTGTGAATTCAAACGTACAGCCGTCGACACTGGTATATTCGACCCCGACATATACACAGTTTGATAATGGCCAGTGGTACCTTGGTTATCCAATAGGTGTACCAAAGTTTGTTAACAGCGACGTAGCACATGTGTCGAAGCCTTTCTTGTCAAGCTCCCTGTCGGATACTACGTGGACGGAGTTGTCCACTGAGAGTTACTATGACGACCTCAGCGACGGTCTCATCGAAGACAACGAGTCTGTTGACGGTGATTTGGATTCTGAAAACACAGAGATTGGTACACTTGAGTACTACAAGGGTTGGACGGACGCGTCGGCCAATTGGGGTGTAATCCGTCCCTCAGTGTCGATAATGGGATATAGGACGTTCCTTGCGCCATCCGTGCCGTTGAATTGCCGGCGACGTGGTAAAGTTCGGTTCGTGATTACTCCCAACAGACGTGGAAAAACCAAGTGGGTGGCTGAGATTTTAGAGCCCCTGTGATCCGCATTTCTATTGTACCACCGACTGTCGTGTCGTGGTCGATAAAAGCTGGAATGGGTCTGGGGGCTGTTTGGGGGCTGTTTGGGGGTTGATGTCGGGCTCGTAGGGCTGGTAAGGCGCTAAGTGAGTACAATGTCTTACTTAAAACTATTAGTGTTGTTATCATTTCTGATGTTGTTTCGGATT
>Ga0209710_1002681_pt1 | contig 12345 bp, 10 predicted proteins | sample ArcticOcean_MG_C_5_FD_187436 | JGI IMG/M metagenome (GOLD analysis project Ga0209710, IMG submission 187436) | Marine microbial communities from western Arctic Ocean - ArcticOcean_MG_CB4_138 (SPAdes) (version 2) | ecosystem: Environmental > Aquatic > Marine > Oceanic | place: Arctic Ocean...
GTGTTCATCTCCGTCCAATTCAATATGTCTCTTTAAATAATAATTAAAACTATCGTATGATTTATTATTTTCAAGTGTTGCTTTGTCTATAATACTGATAAACATATCTGGAATTACATCCTCTCTACCAAAAGTAAAAGAAGCGGCTATTAAATGCGTCTGATTTGTTTTGATAGTATCAAATGTAAAATTCAAAAACGCTTTTACTTCTTGTGGAATCTCTAAATTTTCCAACGCTTTTTCTACGGTAATATTCGATTGAATCATGTTCATGAATGCATTCATTTTACTTGGATCTGCATTGACTTCGCTCATCGCAGTCAAATACATTTCATAATGACTTTTAATCACTCCATGTGCATCATGATCACTTTCTTCTGCAACTACAATCTCATTGATAAAACGTGCTAACTCAGCATTTTTAACAGGAATCCAAGGAATTGAAACACAGGTTAAATTAATCTGTATCGCTTTTAAAAGCGACATGAAATCCCAGACTGCAAAAACGTGCAATGACATAAACGTCTGCACATCTTCTAGCGTATGAAGCCTTTTATACAAGGAATGATTTTTCAATTCATTTCTTAAACCAGCTAACTCTTTTTCTATATGTTCTATATTACTATTCATGTTTCTTTATGCCTCTAAATATTGTGTGTAAATCTCTAAATCTTTGTCTCCTCTACCTGATAAATTCACCACCACAACTTGATCTTTTTTAAACGTAATTTTGTCTAAAACGGCCAAGGCATGCGCTGTCTCTAGTGCAGGAATAATACCCTCTATCTTGGTAAGTTCAAATGCAGCGTCTAAAGCTTCTTTGTCTGTCGCACTCATAAATTTTGCTCTTCCTGTTTCATATAAGAAAGCATGTAAAGGTCCTACTCCTGGATAATCTAAACCTGCAGATATAGAATACGGCTCCACAATTTGCCCATATTCGTCTTGCATTAAAATTGTTTTACTTCCGTGAATAATTCCTACTTGTCCTAACTGAGAAGTTGCCGCACTTTCACCAGAATGCACCCCTAAACCTGCTGCTTCTACAGCAATTAGTTCGACATCTTCGTCATCTAAATAATGATAAAAAGCACCTGCAGCATTACTACCGCCTCCAACGCAGGCAATAATTGTATCTGGGTTTTCTTTCCCCGTCTTCTCTTTTAACTGCCATTTCATTTCTTCAGAAATAATAGCTTGCAAGCGTGCAACCATATCGGGGTGTGGCGCAGGCCCCACCACAGAACCAATTAAATAGAACGTTTCTGGATGCTGAATCCAATATCGAATTGCTTCATTTGTAGCATCTTTTAGCGTTTTAGAACCACTTGTTGCAGGCACCACTTTTGCACCCAGCATTTTCATTCTGGTAACATTTGGAGCCTGACGCACAATGTCCTTTTCGCCCATAAAAACGGTACACTCCAAGCCCATTAATGCGCATACAGTTGCGGTTGCAACTCCATGCTGCCCTGCTCCTGTTTCAGCTATAATTTTGGTTTTACCTAGTTTCTTTGCAATTAATATTTGACCAACTGTGTTGTTAATTTTGTGGGCTCCAGTGTGACATAAATCTTCCCGTTTTAAGTAGATATGCGCACCATATTTGTCTGATAGTCGCTGTGCTAAATACAAAGGTGTTGGTCTACCAACATACTCTTTTAACAAGGATTTGTATTCCGTTTGAAATTCTTCAGATGCTATAATTTGAATATAATTATCTGCTAACTCTTTTACATTTGGATGTAATAATTCCGGAATAAATGCGCCTCCGAATTGTCCAAAATATCCATTTTTATCTGGGTGAAATTTTGATTTCATATCTTTTAATGTATAATCGTATTTATATTAATTTATTTGGTCCTTAATTATTTAAAGCCAAACTATTTTTAAACTCTTTTAATTCCTCTATTTTCTTTACTCCTGTTGCGCTTTCAAACTTACTATTCACGTCTAATGCATATATAGGCAAATCTGAATGTATTGTTTTTTGCACTTCAACTACATCTTCTAATCCAATGCCTCCACTTAAAAAGAAAGGTTTTTCAAAAGGATATTTTTTTAAAACAGTCCAATCAAATTTAGTTCCATTTCCTCCTCTTTCTTTTCCCTTTGTATCAAATAAGAAATAATCTACAACCGCCACATACGGTTTTAATATATCGAAATCAAAGGTGTCTTTAATTCCGAAAACCTTTATAATCTCAATAGCAGTCTCTGCTATGAAGTGCTGATTCTTCTTCTTTGTAATCTGCTTATTTTCTTCAATAAACAGCTCTTTCCTCTCTGCTAACTGCGCTTTTAATTCTAGAATATATTCCACCGACTCATCTCCATGTAATTGCACTGCGTCAAGTCGATATTCCTCTACCATTGAAATAACAATGGCTAGTATTTCATTTACAAAGACGCCTGTCTTTTTAATTGAACTTGGAAGTTCTGGAATAATTCCTTCAAAATTCCGTTTCGATTTCTCATAGAAAATAAAACCCAAATAATCTGGTTGTAATGCTCCAACTTGTTGGATATTCTCTACATATTTCATTCCGCAAACTTTCAATTTCATAACATCACTGTTTTCCAATTATTTAATTTCTCTCTAAATGAATATCTTGCATTTGCAGGACTTGTAGACAAAACTGTTTCGTACTTTATATGGTCTATCTCGCTAAAATATTTACGATATAATTTTTCAGCTTTCTTTCCATTGAATAGTATTAGTTTCACGGAAGGAAACATCTCAACAATCTCAATAATGGGATTCGGCTCTTCATTTTTTATGTCAGAATCTAAACTTGTTTTTCGCTCTCCAAATTGGCAAATATCCCATATTGCAATATGATTCCGTTTTAAAGTGTCTATTCTTTCTGCATAGTTTTCACTAAAAACGGTTTCTGTCAACTCATAAATAATTTTCCAAAAAGAATTTCTTTTGTTCGCATAATATTCCTGTTTCCTTAAAGATTGTTTCCCAGGCATTGTTCCTATGATAAAAACCTTAGGACTTACCGGTAAAACAGGATCAAAGGAAACACGCTCCATATTATCGCAATTGACTAATAAATTCCAAACAAGCCTCTCCTGGGTTCTCTTTATTCATAAAAGTTTCTCCAATTAAAAACCCTTGAAAACCGTATTCTTTTAAACCCATAATAATTTTTGGATCTGAAATACCACTTTCAGAAATCTTTAAACTACTGTCAGGAATTTGATTTACTAATTTAATAGAATTCTCTAAATCAACCTCAAAAGTATTTAAATTCCGATTGTTAATTCCGATGATTTTATTGTCTAAATCGTTAATTTTATCTAAATCTTCTTGCGTATGTACCTCATACAAAACTTCCAGTCCTAGGTCAACTGCCAACTGTCCGTAATTTTTCAATTCTGCTTTCGTTAGACAAGAAGCAATCAATAAAATTACATCTGCACCAATTGCTTTTGCTTCTACAATTTGAAATCCATCCACAATAAAATCTTTTCTTAAGATTGGTTTTTGCTGATTGATCACTCTTGCTTCCATCAAATCGGCCATACTACCTCCAAAAAAAGAAGTATCTGTTAGAATCGACTGTGCGGCAACATTAGCATCTAAATATCCGTTAGTTACATCTGCAATTGTTGCGGTATCGTTAATAATCCCTTTTGAGGGTGATTGCCGTTTAAACTCTGCAATAATACCTGTTGAACCAACTTCTAATAAAGATTTTCTTAAAGAGAAAACTTCTCTTCCAAAATTTGGGCTTTCAACTAATTTCTTAATATGCACCTCTGCTTTAATCTTAGCAATTTCTGTCTTCTTAAACGCGATTATTTTATCTAAAATGGTCATTTTATGACTTTTTATTATTAATTATTTTATTTCTATGCTTTAAAAAAAAGTAAACGATGATTCCTACAATGAGTCCTATTACCGTATCTCTTAAAATAGTTGTTGTTTGAATACCAACTGCGGCTCCCATCAATAGAAATGCAGGAATAATTGTTATTAAATTACTTTTCTTTTTAGCCATCTTAAATACGTACCAATTTTTCTAAGGTTTGTTTTGCCTTCAATCCAAAAAGCGAGGCTTTTGCCTCCTCAAAAGCAGTTTCAAAAGGCTTTGTTTCGTCTACAATTGTAAGCGCAAATGCCGCGTTTGTTAACACCACACTATTTTGGGCTTCAGTTCCATTACCGTCTAAAATAGTTTTAAAAATCTTGGCTGCGTCTGCAACAGAATTTCCACCAAAAATAGCTGACTGTTGTATCCTTTTTTGTCCTAAATCTTCTGGATGTATAATTTGTTCTCCATTTTTGGTAAAGAATTTAAATCCACTTGTTAATGAGATTTCATCATACCCGTCTAGTGCATGAATGATGCCATAATTGATGTTTTCTTCTTGTAAAATGTAATTGTATAAACGTGCAGTTTCTAAGTTGAAAGTCCCTAACATGTGGTTTTGTGGCGAACTTGGATTAACCAAAGGTCCTAACATATTAAAAAACGTTTTTAATGCCAATGCTTTTCTTGTGGAACTGACCGCCTTCATTGCTGGATGAAATTTTGGAGCATGCAAGAAACAAATATTTGTTTCCTCTAAATGTGCTCTTAAAATACGTTCATCATTTGTAAAATTGTAGCCAAAGCTTTCTAACATGTCCGAGGAACCAGATTGAGAAGACACCGAATAATTGCCGTGCTTTGCAACTTTTTGCCCGGTTCCTGCTACAATAAAAGAAGTTAATGTAGAGATGTTAAAAGTGTCTTTTCCATCGCCTCCTGTCCCAACAATATCAATGGTATTATAATCTGACAGATCTACTTTTATAGCCAATTCATTTAAGGCATCTCTAAAACCAGAGAGCTCATCTGCTGTAATCGGGCGCATCATGAAAACCGTCATAAATGAAGCCAAATGCGCATCGTTGTATTTCTCTGCAGCAATGTCTTTTAAAACTTGTGTCGCTTCAGACTTAGACAATCTTTCGTGCTGGTATAATTTATTTAAAATTGCTTTCATTTGAATTAAATACTAAAAATTTGAAAGTAATGCTGGAGTATACAAAGTTATTTCAAAACTTTATCAACTTCCTCTTTTATTACTTTTTGACACTATTTATAAAGTTTCTCAATAGCTGTTCTCCAACATCTGTTAAAATAGATTCTGGATGAAATTGAACGGCCGAAATTGGAAATATTTTATGCTGAATTGCTTGAATTAAACCATCTTCATCTCTCGCTGTTACCTGTATTTCTTCCGGAAAATTGGCATCTGTTGCCGCCCAAGAATGATATCTTGCTGCTAAAAAACTTTCTGGAACTTCTTTAAAAAGAACAGCCTCTTTATCGGTTACCCTCATGGTTGTTGCCACGCCATGAAAAACATTTTCTAAATTGATAATGGTTCCTCCGAAAACCTCCGTAATCGCCTGCAAACCTAAACAAACTCCAAAAATTGGTTTGATACCTGCGTAGGTTCTAATCACCTCTTTTAAAATGCCTGCTTCATCAGGAATTCCCGGTCCCGGAGACAACATAATAACATCATAATTTGCTACGGCTTCAATGCTAATTTCATCATTTCTAAAAACTGCAGGAAAATTTCCTGTAATTTTTTCTACCATGTGCACCAAATTGTAGGTAAATGAATCGTAATTATCTAAAATTAATATTTTCATGCTAAAAAATTTTTGCTCCTTGTTCTTGGCTTTTAGCTCACTACTAAAAACAAAAAACGATTTTTAAATATTCTCTGCTAAAAGCAACGCTTTTTTAAGCGCTGCCAACTTATTATTTACTTCTTGTAATTCCTTTGCTTCGTCTGAATGAATCACGATTCCTGCACCTGCCTGAGAATACAATACGTTATTTTTACTCACAAACGACCGAATGGCAATTGCCAAATTCACAGAACCATCTAAACCGATAATTCCAAGTGCACCGCCGTAAAATCCGCGTGTTTGATTTTCATAGGTATTAATCAACTCCATTGCCTTGTATTTTGGCGCACCACTTAAGGTTCCAGCAGGAAAAGTGTCTCCAACAATTTCAATCGGATTTCCTTTAATTTTTCCTCTTACGGTAGAAACTAAATGAATCACATGACTAAAATATTGCACTTCTTTAAACACCTCAACTTTAACGTTATTGGCATGTTTGCTTAAATCATTACGTGCCAAATCTACCAACATTACGTGTTCTGCAGTTTCTTTGGTGTCTTCAGATAATTGCTTTCCTAATTTTCTGTCTTCTGCAATGTCACCAGTTCTTCGAAAGGTTCCAGCAATCGGATTGATGGTCGCTTTTCCTTCTGAAATTTTAATCTGTGCTTCGGGTGAAGAACCCATTAATTTAAAGTTTCCATAATCGAAATAAAACAAATATGGCGACGGATTTATAGAACGCAATGCTCTGTAAACATTGAATTCATCTCCTTTGAACTTTTGCTGAAATTGACGGGATAATACCAATTGAAAAACATCGCCTCTCTTACAATGCGTTTTTGCTTTCCGTACATATTCTTTAAATTCTTCACCGGTAACATTGGAAGTTTCATCTCCCACAGTTTCAAATTTTTGTGTATTGAATGCTTGCGCATCTACAATAGTTTGAACCTCGTTCATGCGAGATGTAGTTCCTTCTTCTATATTTTCTATCAAGGTCATTTCATCATTAAAATGATTAATAGCAATAATAAAACGATAAAAACTGTATTGCATTTCTGGAATCGCCGAGGGTGCTTTTTGATTTGTGAATTTAATATTTTCGAAATATTGAACAGCATCAAAGGTTGAATACCCATACAAACCGTTGTGCGATTTTAATGCTGCCGGACAATCTAAAGCGATTGAGTTTGTGAATTTATCAAATAACTGATAAAAATTTTTATCAATTGGTTGTGCATCAATTTGGGTTCCTTTGTGCGAAACAGTGAACTGGTAATTGTCCACTTTCATAGTAATAATTGGCTCAATCGCAATAAAAGAAAAACTTTCTTCTTTACTATGATAATCTGAACTCTCTAATAAAAGTGTATTTGCATAGGCATCTCTAAAACGCAAGTACAACCCAACGGGCGTAACTGTATCTGCAATTTTTGAAGTATGAATTGTTTTAAACTGTATTTTTTTCATTTGAATGCTGAATTGAATTCAGTAGTTTTTTAGATGTTATCTGATAAAAATATATCAAAAAAAAAGGCTTATCGTGAGATAAGCCTTTTTGTTATGTTGTATACATATAGGATTGTTCTCACTTATTGATTAAGAGAGCTCCACCACCATATGTTGTTTGTATTATTTTTCATTTCGACTACAAAAATAGGGTAGATTTTTAAATTAAACAACCTTTATAAATGATTTTATGTTTTTTAATATGAATTTAACAGATTCCGACTATTTGTAATTAATTCGCACGCTTTGCGTTCTTTATTTTTCTACTATTGTCTATAATTTACGAATAAGAAAACAAAGCGATAGCACCTTTCTTTAAAAACAGGAATCTATTATAAGTTGATTTTTAAGATACCCTCTTCTTTACAATAAACTTAGTTGCCATTTATTTTCGAATAATTCGAACATTCATTTCTTCTACCTTTTTATCTGATAAAATCGAAGGTGCATTGAATAACAAATCTTCCGACGAACCTGTTTTTGGAAAAGCCATTACTTCTCTAATAGATGCTTTCTTTTCTAAAATCATCATTAAACGGTCAACTCCCCAAGCAATTCCTCCGTGTGGTGGCGCTCCATATTGAAATGCTTTGTGCATGGTTCCCACACTTTTCATCATTTCTTCTCTATTATACCCCATATTTTTATAGGTAGCTTCTAAAATTTCTGATTTATGTGCACGCACAGAACCTCCTCCAATTTCATACCCATTTAAAATTAAATCGTATTGCTGCGCAATAATAGTTCCTATTTCTTCACCGGATCCATTCATGTGTTTTTCTAAATCGTAGATCGCAGGCATCGAAAAAGGATTGTGTGTAAAGGTCCATCTTCCTTCGTCTGTTTTTTCAAACATTGGAAAATCTACCACCCAGGCAGGTCTTAATTCTTTCGGGTTGATAAGCTTTAGAATACGCCCCATTTCCTGTCGAACAGCATCTAATGCTTTGTTTGCGGTTGCATAGTCTGCCGCTGAGAAAAATACAATATCTCCCAGCTGAGCAGCAGTAACTTTAATAATATTTTTAGCAATTTCTTCTCCTAAAAATTTAATAATTGGAGATTGCAACTCATTTTCATTTACAATAATGTATGCCAAACCGCCCAATCCGTTTTGCTGTGCAATTGCTGTTAGGTTTTCAATCTGACCTTTAGACATCCGTTTGTTTCCTTGCTCTTTTTTAGAAACTTTAATACATTTTACAACGCCACCTGCATCAATTGGTTTGCTAAAAACTTGGAAAGTTGTGTCCTTTACAATCTCCGTAATGTCTTGCATTTGCAAACCAAAACGTAAATCTGGTCTATCACAACCATATTTATCCATCGCATTTTTGTAGGTAATTACTTCAAAAGGATGTAATATCCATTTTTTACCATAAATTTTTCGAACAACCTCATTAAAGAGTTTGGTATTTAAATCAATAATCTGTTGCATACTCGCATATGCCATTTCTATATCTAATTGTGTAAATTCTGGCTGACGATCGCCACGAGAATCTTCATCTCTAAAACAACGTGCAATTTGAAAATACTTCTCAAATCCACCCACCATTAACATTTGTTTAAATTGTTGTGGCGCCTGTGGTAAAGTGTAAAAAGAACCTGCCTGTTTTCTTGTAGGCACAATAAATTCTCGAGCGCCTTCATCTGTTCCTGCCGTTAAAATCGGAGTTTCTATTTCTAAAAACGCTTCCTCGTCTAAAATATCACGTAACAACTTAATTACTTTATGTCTGTTTACAATTGCACTGCGAACCTCCGCATTACGATGATCTAAAAACTTGTATTCAAAACGAACTTTCTCATTGCTTTTAAAAGCTCTTTTAATTTCAAAAGGCAGGGTTTTAGAAAGGTTTAATATTTCTAAATTGGAGGTTTCTAATTCAATTTTACCTGTTCTTAAACCCGCATTATAATCGTCTTCATTTCTTTGAACAACAATTCCGGTCACAGAAATTACAGATTCTGGTTTTAGTTTTACCAATTCGTCTAAATTCGGAAACGATTCCCTGCTTAAACGTACTTGAAAAATCTGACTACTAGCATCTCTTAGATCAATAAACATTAATTCTCCGTGATCTCTAACACTAGCCACCCAACCAGATAAAGTTATCTTTTCATCAATTGATTTTTCTGATACTTGTGAAATTTTATGTGTTCTGTATTCCTCTTTAATTATTAGAGGGATTTTCTGCAATTCTTCAACCGCCTCATTTGCTGGATGCTTTTCACTATTTGCCCTGGGCTGTTCGTTTTTTACTTTTAACTCCTCGTTCATCGCCAAAGGCGAATGGCGAATCGCTTTTAAAATTCCCTCTCGAATCACTTTCCCTGAAGCGCCTTTCCCAATAATTGCGATTACTTTACCAACTAAAATTCCTGCTTTCCCTTGGTTTCCTTCTTTAATCTCATTTGCAATCCCTTCATTTTGTAAAACTACTTTTGCAATTGCAGCTGTAATTTCGGTGGAAGAAATTGTATGTTCATCAAAATATTTTTTATAATCAAAAGTACTGTCTTTTAAGTAGGATGTAATTCCGTTTTGAACCAAAACAGAAGTGATTTTATCCGCCTTAAATAATTTAAAAATTTCAATTAAATGTTCGATGTTATGAATGTTTTCATACCCATCTGCGTCTATATTATTTACCAATGTTTTTGCAACAAAAGATGCGTCTTGAATGGCATTATTGATGCTCATAAATGTTTTTGAACGAATGGCATCTGCAGTAAAAAACTTTGCATCTTGTGGCAAAACACCCCCTTTAATTAAAACAGTTTCTACTGCATAAGGCAATGCACTTGTGTCTATAGTAATTCCCGTTACCACCTCTTTTATAGCAACAAAAGGCAAATCTGGCTCAGAGATAAAACGGTAATCTGCTTCAAATTCTTTTGTTCGCATGGTTTTGGTTTGCTTTAAATCGGCATCCCATAAAACGGTAGTTTGTTCTGGTCTAAACGCTTTATGTGTTGTAAAGTAATTTAATTGTTTTTCAATTTCTTCCTTTAAAGCTTCCACCATAAACTTAAATGAATTTAAGTTTTTAATTTCTGTTCTTGGGTTTAAAGCTGTTTTTCCTATTTTTCTTAACGAAACTGAAACATCAGATTTAAACTCTCCTTTTTCTAGATTAGCTTCTGAAATTCCTAAATTCTGCACAATTCTTTGAATATACTGCGCATACGTAGCTGCATCTTCAATATTTCGAATGCAAGGGTCTGTAACAATTTCGATTAACGGAACTCCTGCTTTATTAAAATCAACCAAAGAAATTTTCTTCTCATGCATGAGTTTTGCCGCATCTTCTTCAATATGCGTTTGTGTTAAATGCACTGTAAATTGAGAACCGTCATTCCGGTAACAAGAGACTTCACCATCTGGAATTACCGGATTGTGAAACTGTGTTATTTGTATGTTTTTAGGATTGTCTGGATACTCGTAGTGTTTTCGATCCCAAGAAATCACTTCATTTGAAAAAGTAGAGTGTACTGCTTTTCCAAAATAAATTGCTTTTCTTATTGCTTCTTTGTTTAATGCTGGTAAAACACCCATTTGACCTGTACAAACCGAACAAATATTATGATTCGGAATCTCAGTTTCTGCATTCGGGCAAGAACAAAATAATTTGGTTTTGGTATTTAAGCGAACATGCGTTTCTAAACCAATAATTAATTCTAAATCGTGGGCTTTTAAAGCCTCCTGTATTTGTGCTAATTCCATTATAAGATATCGTTTAAGAAGATTCCGAATTGCAAAACTTCCGCATCTTTATTCTTGTCTGCTGTAATTTGTAACCCAGTTGAAGTTCCTTTAGGAATGGTTAGTGTAGGCAATCCACCTAGACTAAAGCCAACCGTATAGGCATCGGACAAATACATAGCCAAAGGGTCTTTTAAACTCTCTCCAATTTCTGGAGGGTTTATAGGTGTAACGGGTGAAACTATGAGATCCACTGCTGTAAAATCTATACTAAATCGTTCTGAAATTTGAGCTCTTAGATGTTGTGCTTTTAAATAAATTTCATCAGAAAAACCTTGAGATAAAACCTGATTTCCACCAACAATTCTTCTTTTTGTTTCTTCAGAAAAATTTTCTGAACGTGTAATTGAATAGGTCTCTTTTAAATTTTCCCCCGCTATTCTGGCACCGTAATTAGTACCGTCTAAACGTGATAAATTAGAGGCAGTTTCTGCCATTGCCAATGTATAGTAAGTAGAAACTAAAACATCAGCATCAAAAAAGTCTAATGCTTTTACTGCAATTCCTTCGGATTTTATTTTTTCTAAAGTTGCTAAGAAATCTGCTTTTACTTCTTTCGTAATTGCAGCACTTTCAATAAAATTTTTAAAGTAACCAATCGTTTTTATTGGAGAAGAACTTGAAACTTCATCCCTAGAAATTTCTTTAGAGACATAACTAGTTTGATCTCTTACGTCTTTTCCACTCATTGTATTTAACACAATTCTAGCATCTTCAATAGATCTTGTAATGGGCCCAACACAATCTGTAGAAGATGCGTATGCCATTAATCCGTAGCGAGAAATTCTACCATAAGTAGGTTTTAAGCCAAATACTTTATTATAACCTGCTGGCTGACGAATAGAACCACCGGTATCTCCTCCAATTGAAAAAACCGTATACTCCTTTGCCACATTTACAGCAGAACCTCCACTCGATCCTCCAGCAACTAATTCTGGGTTGATTGCATTTTTCACAGCTCCGAAAATGGTATTTTCAGAAGAAGAACCATGTCCGAAGGAGTCACAATTTTCTTTTACCAACGGAATCGCTCCAGCGTCTAATAATTTCTGAATAGCGGATGCCGTATAAGAAGCTTTGTATTTTTTTAATAAATCTGAACTTGCAGTTGTATAAGTTCCTTGCAACATATATACATCTTTAATTCCGAACGGAATCCCTTCTAATAGGCCAATTTCTTCTCCATTTTCAATTTTAGCATCTACTTTTTTAGCCAAAGCCAAGGCAGTTTCGTCTAACAAAGAATTTACAGTGTTGTAAGTATTTCGTTTTAGTAAGGCTAACTTTTCTTGCACCAAAGCGGTACAAGATATTTGTTTAGACCTTAATTGTTGATGTATCTTTTTTATCTGTGATTCCATATTAATCTTCTATAACTTTAGCAACCACTAAAAATCCGTTTTTTTCTTTTGGGAAGTTTTCT
>Ga0209710_1002687_pt1 | contig 12328 bp, 21 predicted proteins | sample ArcticOcean_MG_C_5_FD_187436 | JGI IMG/M metagenome (GOLD analysis project Ga0209710, IMG submission 187436) | Marine microbial communities from western Arctic Ocean - ArcticOcean_MG_CB4_138 (SPAdes) (version 2) | ecosystem: Environmental > Aquatic > Marine > Oceanic | place: Arctic Ocean...
ATCTAATAGATTTCTTCAGAAAATATCCTGACGCAGTGTTAGATGGCGAGTTATATAATCACGGTCTAAAAGACAATTTCGAAAAGATTGTATCATTAGTCAAAAAACAAAAACCAACTGATCAGGACGCGCGTGAGGCATATTTCAACGTACAGTACCATGTGTATGATCTTGTAAACGAAGATCACGATTACGAATCACGTTACAACTGGCTAATAAGATATGTACCAATAGCTAGTACAATGACTTTAATTAAAAACACACTTGTTGAAAGCTATGATGAAGCTGAAATGCTACACAAAGTGCATCTAGCTCAAGGCTACGAAGGCTCAATGCTACGTCTAAACAAGCCGTACGAGCTAAAACGTTCTTACAACTTACAAAAATTTAAAGACTTCAGCGATACAGAAGCTTTTATCGTAGGCTACGAAGCTGGTAAGGGTAAATTCGAAGGTCTTATTGGCAAGTTTCTAATGTGTGATGATGATGGCAACGAGTTTGGCTGTCCAATCGGCAAAGGCTATAACTTCAAAGATCGTAAGTATATACTAGACAATATACACGAGTATGTAGGCAAAAGAGCTACATTTACTTATTTTCAACGAACCAAAGCAGGTAGTTACAGACACCCGCTGTTTAAAACATTACGTAACTATGAATAGAGATAAACACATATGGGAGGGCTGGACAGTAGGCGACTTCATCGATGAGATAGAACATATATTTAACATGAAGATGAAAGTTATACAACATCCTTGGTTTTCTGAATCAGCATTGAAAAAATGGGTTGCATCAGAACAGCCTTATTACAAGAAACATATACCAGAAGTATATAATTATTTCTTAAAAAAATCAGGATTATGAATGAAGAAAAATGTAAATTTTGTGATAGTACTGAACTAGTATATCATCAATATGTAATATGTGATTCATCGTGTCAAGAATGCGGTGAATGGCAAAACGAAGAAACAATATGAGTAAACTAATATGGAAACTATACAACGAAAATATGATCAGCGAAGAAGTAGCGATGATATTATTAGACAAACACTATGAATAAAATAGAACCAACTAAAATTACTTTAAAATATTATAATAAAAAAATATCCACTGAAGTAGACCATTCAGATGTAACTTTAGAACAGCTACATGATATGTGGTTAGAAATAGTAAGAGCAATGGGATATCACGAAAACACTATAAAAGAATTTTACGAATAATGAACATATTTTATTTAGACTCTGACCCTGTGAAGGCTGCGCAGGCACAATACAATAAGCATGTGGTTAAAATGATCTTAGAATCAGCCCAAATGCTTTGTACCGCGCATAGATATTACGGCAACGATGATGTTCCTTATAAATCAGCACACATTAATCACCCATCAAGTATATGGTGTAGAGAAAACAGTAGACAATATTATTGGTTGTTTGATCACATGCTTGCATTAGGCAATGAGTATACTAAACGATATGGAAAAAAGCATTTAAGTATAACCAAGTGTTTTCCATACTTACAGTATACGCCTGTAGGTATGCCTTTAGGTGGTCAATTTACAGAACCACCGCAATGTATGCCTGACGAATACAAGGTAAAAGGTGACAGTTTGTCAGCCTATTGGAATTATTACGAACAAGAAAAACAATTAATAAAAGGAAAAAATGAGCAAAAAATTATACGAACAATTAATATCAAGCAATTATAATGGAGTTAACGATAAAATTAAATCTTTTAGAAAGCCGCAGAAAAAAAGCGCACAAAAATTATCTAGCAGCAGCAATCGCAGATACTCATAACAGTATTGTAAAAGATGTTATATCTGGAGCAGATAGATTAAAACTAAATAATAAAGCAAGGCTTTTTTTAAAATACAATCGAAGATTGAAATACCTAGGGTTGTGACAACAGCCTTAGTAATATATAAGTAATAAGCAAATGTCACAAGAAAGAAAAATAAAATGGTTAAATGATAGACGTATCGTATATAGGCAGTTTCCTATAAATGATACACCTGTCATAGACACTGGTAAATACATGTTTTTTGAAAATGGCACATATGAACACTATAGTTTGTTTAATACAAAAGCTAAGATAACAACATATAAATCTTTAAAATGGCATTTTCTTGTATTATATTATTTAAACCAAGACGAGCCTAGTGGTTTATTACCACCTTATGTGTATGAATTTATAGCTAACAAAGATAATGGTTTTGTTACATTTTTTATTAGTAAAAAAGTGTTAAACGATATGATAGATGATGTATTTAAAACAGGAGGCGAACCTCCTAAGAATAAAATACGTAAAGTTATATTTAAAGATCATAGCATGTTAACTATAAGTGAAAAACTAAGTATAGTAGGTAAACTAATAGGTAGATCATCAAGAGTTGATGAAGAAGCTATATATCAATGTATGCTTGATATAAATGAATTAGGTAAAAAAATATGTATAGATAGAATAGCTGGATTACTAGACGTGTCTAAAAGAACAATATACCGTCACATAAGTGATGCGTTAAAATTAGAAATAAAAACACTAAATGAAGAAATATAATATACAGAACTACGTTAGATATAAAAAAGATCTAAAAAAGTCAATGCCTGTAGATAAATCTTATGATTATTACAGTAGGAATGAAATGATTATAAAGTTTATTCCTTTAGTAGAAAGTTTAGCAAGGAAATTCTCAACAACTCAACAAGCCTCTGGTGTGTTAAGTATAAACGATCTTATACAAATAGGTTGTGAAGGTTTAATAAAAGCAGTTGAAAAATTAGATTGGCAGAAATTAAATGAATCAGAAGATATTGAAAAAACTTTAAAATCATTTTTTGCTAAAAGAATAAAAGGCCATATAAGAAGACGTATTGACATGGTAAGAGGGGATATGCGAATACCAGAGCATAAGCTTAATGAAATACGTAAAAATCCTAAAGACAAAGTTGCTGTAGCAATGTTCTTTAATAGCGTATTTTTATCCATAGATAATCAACCTGTAAACGAAGAAGGAGAAAACACAATGTATCAAATTCCTGACAAATCAGAACCTTATAACATACAGTTATTGAATTTATATTTAAAAAGCTTAATGTTAAAATACTTATCTGAACAAGAGTACGAGGTGTTAAGATTATCTTATGGATTAGATTGCGATAAACACTCTGGTAAATCAATAGCTGCAAAACTAAACATAGTAGGAGCAAGTGATTATGTACGTGTTTCTGAGTTAAAAAAGCAAGCAGTACAAAAATTAATTGACAATGTAGATCACTCACAAGTGCTTGACTATCTATAGGTTAGCTATGTAAATATTAATTAATACATGTAATTATAATAATAAGCAATTTAAAAATAAACGAATGAACATAAACGAAAAATTAGCGACAATCCAAACAAAGTTTAAATCGAAAAAAAGTAGATTTAACTCCTTCGGCAAGTACAACTTCAGATCAGCCGAAGACATCCTAGAAGCAACAAAACCCTTTCTATTAGAGTTAGGAGTATCAGTTACAATTAAAGAAGAAATCATAAGCGTTGATCCATTACCAATGATGAAGTCTACTGCAAAGGTTACTGATGGTCAAGGAAACTTTATAGATGCTACTGCAATTGTAGGCGTTGATCTAAATCAAAAAGGTATGAACGTACCTCAACAATTTGGCTCAGCATCTTCGTATGCCAAAAAATACGCATTAGGTAACTTGTTTTTAATAGATGATACAGCGGATAGTGACGCAACAAATGATCACGGCAAGAAAAAATTCACGCCGCCAACAATATCCAAACCAACTTTAACCTCAAAAAAAGATCCAGCTTATGAAAAAGCGGTTCAATACGTAACAGCAGGCGGTAAAGTAGCGGCTATAAAAGCCAAGTACAGTCTATCACAGGAGATAGAACAACAATTAACAACACTGTAGCATGAATAAACAAGAGGTTTTAAAAGCGTTAGAAGATGATACTAATTATTACGGAGACTTTGGTAAAAAGTATTTAAGTAATTCAGACATATCTACGCTATTAACAAACCCTTTAGCTTTAGGCAAAGGTCTAGCACCAAGGCCCGCGTTTCTAGTTGGTGGATATTTCCACACAGCTATTCTAGAACCTGAAAAACTTAAAAATTTCAAGATAGTAGAGGCTACAACTAGAAATACTAAAGCTTACAAGGAGATTTCAGGTGGTGAAATATGTTTACTACAACACGAAGTTGATCAAATAGAGTTAATGACAGAAAAGATGCTAAGCAACGAAGTATGTAGAGACTTAATAAGATTAGGTAAAGTAGAGTATGAACAACCTGGGATTACAGAGCTTGAAGGTCATATGTGGAAAGGTAAAGCAGATATTGTAAACCACGATGAAAAACTGATTATCGATTTAAAGACGACAGCAGACATCACAAAGTTTAAGTATTCAGCATCCAAATATAACTACGACAGTCAAGCTTATATTTATAGTAAGCTATTTGGTTATGAAATGTTATTTATTGTAATAGATAAAAACACACATCAAATAGGTATCTTTGATTGCTCTCCAGAGTTTTATGCTCGAGGCAAAGATAAAGTAGAAAGAGCAGTGCAGGCTTATGAATTGTTTTATAAGTCTGAGGATTTTGATCCTAAACAATATTTTTTAACTAAAACACTTTAACAATGGCATCAATAATTAAAGCAAGCATTAATTTAAACGAAATACCTAAAGACAAGATCATCATAGGTAAAAAAGGTAAATATTTACCTATAACAATAACGTTAAACGACGAAGTTGATCAATTTGGCAATCAAGGTCCTGTAATAGTAGATCAAACTAAAGAAGAAAGAGAAGCGAAAGTTGCTAAAACTTATTTAGGTAATGTAAAAGTTGTATGGACAAATGGAGACAACGTAGCTGCAGCTCCTCGTACTGACCAACCACGAGCTGCTGCATTTGTAGCTGAAGCAGGTGATGATGATCTACCGTTTTAATGCAATGTGAAATGTGCAATGAAATCATGACTAAGTGTGATTTTGATTATTGCGACATATGTCCAGACTGCTTAGACGGAGATTAACAATTAAATTAAATTAAATGCAGACAACAGAGATCAATGGATTTTTGATTGATGAATTCAATCAACATAAGCTTGAAGAGGGCAAGAAACAAGGGGTTTGCCCTTTGTGTTCCTCTGATAGAAAACCTAAGAATACTAAAGCAAAGTGTGCTTCGTATGATTGGGAACGTGGTCTCGGTACTTGTCACAACTGTAATACATCATTTCAATTACATACGTATCAACGTAAAGGTGCTAGTGAAAAGGTTTATGTAAGACCAACTGTAAAAGTTGATGTTGAACGACCTGAATTCGTTAGCGACAAAGTAATTGAATGGTTTAAAACTAGAGGAATATCAACTCAAACTCTTATTGATCTTCGGATCGATGAGGGTCCTGAGTATATGCCTCAGACCGGTAAAACCGAGAACGTTATAAAGTTTAATTACTTCATGGGCGATCAACTTATTAATATTAAGTATCGCGATGGACGAAAGAACTTTAAATTATATAAGGGTGCTGAGAAAGTATTCTATAATATAAATAGTATAATAGGATTCGAGTATTGTATAATAGTTGAGGGTGAGATGGATGTGTTAGCTTTACACGAAGCGGGTATAACTAATGCTGTATCAGTACCTAATGGCGCTACATTAAATAATAATAATTTAGACTATCTTGACAATTGTATTGATTACTTTGAAGACAAAGAAAAAGTAATATTAGCTGTTGATTCAGACGAAGCAGGTCAAGCATTACAATCAGAATTAGTCCGTAGACTTGGAGCTGAAGTTTGTTATCTAGCGTCATTTGACGACTGTAAAGATGCTAATGAATATCTACAAAAATATGGAAAAGAAAAACTATCAGAGCGTATTTCAGGGGCAAGACCAGTACCGCTTGAGAATGTTACAACGTTCAAAGATATTGAAGATGAAGTCACGGACTTTGTTCGCAATGGCTTTAAGAAAGGATTTCAAGTTGGGTTGTCTAATTTTGATGAGATCTTTTCAACATACACTGGTCAATTCATTACTGTTACTGGTATTCCTAGTTCCGGTAAGAGTGATTTCGTCGATCAAATGGTTGTCGGATATAATAATAACTATGGATGGAAAACAGCGTTTGCGTCGCCAGAAAATCAACCAACTTATCTACACGCTCATAAGTTAATGCGTAAAACCTGGCAAGGTATGCCTGTGGCTGAAGATATAAACGGAGATAAATGGAATCAAATAGCAGATCATTGTAATAGCAGTTACTTTCACATAGACATGGAGCGTTATACTCTAGAATCTGTACTTCGCAAAGGAGCAGAGTTAGTTAAACGCAAAGGTATTAAATGTTTAGTTATTGATCCATTTAATAAAGTTAGAGATCTTGGTGGTTCTGACGATGTTAATAGGTATACTATGGAATACTTAAGTAAAATAGAAATATTTGCTAAAAAGTATGATGTATTAGTATTTGTAGTTGCTCACCCAACTAAAATGTACAAAGATAAAGACGGTAAAATGGAAGAACCAAATATGTACAATATTAAAGGTGGCGGCGAATGGTACGATGCATCTTATCACGGTATATTAGTTCATAGAGACTATGAGCAGCAGACCGTTAAAGCTAAAGTATTAAAAGTTAAGTTTCAAAACCTAGGTGAAAACGGAGCAGAAGCTAATTTCAAATGGGAACCAAAGTCTGGTTGTTTTATACCTCATGAGCAAATTAATTTAGCCGGTGAAAAAATGCCATGGGAATAAATGGCTAAAAAAAAACCAGGAGATATGGGCGAGTACATAGCAAGCCCTGAACAGTGGGAAGCTTATAGGTGGTGTATAAGAAACGCTATACACGTATCACCTAAAGCATTAACAGATGCTCGCTGGACAATAACAATAACAAACAAAGGAATAACTAATCAAGACCCTGAAAGCTACGTAAGAGTAGTTATTTGGGAGACAGTCTTTAAATATTATAAATATTATTATGACAAATACAAGATTTGATAATGCAAATGAGGCTTACGAATTTTTGTTAGATAAAACCATAAGGCACGGTGAAGATTTTGATAATACTAAAGCTTTATTTAATTGTGGTTTTTACATAATGAATCCGCAAAAAAATCATATCACAAACAAAGAACGTAAATGGAGTTTAAAGTATGCAGAAGCTGAATGGCAATGGTACTTATCAGGCGATCCAAGCATTAGTAAGCTAGGAGAACTATACGGTAAAATACCTCCTATATGGGAAAAGATGGCTGACAGCGAGGGTAATGTAAGATCTAATTATGGTTGGCAATGGAAACGTAATGCTCAAATAGATTATGTTACAGCTAAGCTTAAAACAAACCCTAAGACTAGACATGCTGCAATAAGTATATTTGATGGTAAAGAATTTGATACATATCGCAACGACACACCATGTACTTATGCGGTTCAATTCACAATCATTGACAATAAGCTTTGTATGTCTGTCTATATGCGTTCTAACGACATCTGGTACGGTTTCTGCAATGATCAGTATCAATTCTCATCATTACAAAAAATGGTTGCATACAGACTGAATTTAGAAATCGGTTGGTACTACCATCACGCGCATAACATGCATTTATATAACAATAAAATTTAAAACTTATGTATTATTTATACCACATACCAGGTAAAAAGATTGGCGTTACGCGTAATCTTAATACTAGGGTAACCCTTATACAAGGCTATAAGGAGAATGAGTATGAAGTTCTTGAACAGTCAGACGATATAGATTATATATCAGACCGTGAAATAGAACTTCAAAAGTCTTACGGCTATAAAGTCGATATGAAAAAATATAAAAACTTATTTAATAAAATGAAAATAAACGCAACAGAACAAACATCAACATTTAATTGCCCAGTGAACAAACTAAAAGGTAGGTTAATGGATAATATAGGTATGACGTGGGAAACAACATACGGGAAACTACATATAGATAGGGATCATATACCTTGGATAATGGCAAATGCAAAAACATCTATGTTTAACGAAGGTAGATCTTATATTTACAATAAAGCTTTTTATGAAGCATTTTTTAATCCTAGTGTAAGATCTGAAACTGATCCACTAGACCATTTGAAAATGCCACATTTGCGAATCTTGCCAGATAAACCTAATAATTCTTTGAATAAAAACGAAAGGTTTGAGCTTATAAGACAATGGGCATCTAAAAGAGGTATACTAGATAAAGGTAATTCTCATACGCAATATGTTAAGCTTATGGAAGAGGCTGGTGAGTTAGCTCAAGCGCTACTTAATAAAGATACATACGAAATTAAAGATGCTATTGGCGACATGGTTGTTGTGTTAACTAATTTAGCTGCGCTTGAAGGAATGACGATTGAAAACTGTATTGATTCAGCGTACAATGAAATAGCTAACCGCACAGGTACAATGCTAAATGGAACATTTGTTAAAACAGGGACACTACAAACATTATGAAAATAAAAACAGAAGATAAAATAGTTCAACAAGTCTTAAGAAAGATGGACGAACGTAGTTTAATAGGTCAGAAAAAGTACGGAGCAACTATGATGGAAGAGATTGAAGGCCAAGAAAAAGACCTTGATCGTTTCTTAGTTGATGTACAAGAAGAGTTGATGGATGCTTTGCTGTATATAGAAGCAGCAAGGCGCTGTTTAACCGACGAAGTTGAAGAGGTTATGTTAAAAAGAACAGAAGTTTATGAAGAAAGCATTTAAAAGAAAAAAAGGTCCTGTACAGTCGAAGAAGATATCATATGATGGTATCAACTTTGCCTCCGGGCTTGAGCGTTATATGTATATGGCTTTAAGAAAAGCTAAAATAACGTCTTTATATGAAGGTCAAACTTTTGAATTGTCAGAAGCTTTTGAATTTCCTTTTGAATCATATGAAAGATGTGGTAATGGTAAAGGGGAATACAAAAATAGAGGTAATAAAAAAATACTTAATATAAAATATACACCAGACTTTGTAGGTAAGGGTTTTATAATTGAAACTAAAGGTAGAGCTAATGAATCATTTCCACTTAGATGGAAATTGTTTAAAAAACTTATAACAGAAAGAAGATTAGGACCACTTACGTTATACAAACCACAAAATCATAAAGAATGCGACGAGACAGTAAGATTAATCCTCAACTCTCAAAAATAATAGCAAGACAAAAATATGCTGAACGTAAAATTGATACGTGGTGGAAATGGAGTTGGGAAACCAGAAATAAAATAGTCTACAAAGAGCTTGTAGAAATTCAAACAAAATATGGAATAAAATGTTATGGAATTGAATAATAAAAAAAAAGGATGGTCATTAAGTTTAGGGTTTTATCCAGGAATATTGTTTGGCTTTAGGTCATACGAAGAACCAGAGCAAACAACGCACGTGTTATACATACCTTTTGTAGATCTAGCTTTAGAGGTTTTTTACGGTGACTTACTTTAATGGGGCTTTTCGATGAGCGCATAGCGTACAAGCCGTTTGAATACCCTGAATATTACACTGAAGGTTGGTTAAAACAAGCACAAGCATTTTGGTTACATACTGAAATCTCAATGCAGAGTGATATAAAAGATTGGAATGAAAAACTTAACAAAAAAGAAAAACATCTTGTTGGAAACATCTTGCTCGGCTTTGCTCAAACAGAATGCGCAGTGTCGGACTATTGGACCCAAAAAGTCGTTGGCTGGTTTCCAAAGCACGAAATCCGCCAGATGGCAATGATGTTTGGATCACAAGAAACAATTCATGCAGTTGCTTACAGTTATTTAAACGAAACATTAAAGTTAGAAGACTATGAGGCATTTTTACACGAGCCTGCTACAGCTGAGCGTTTTGATAATCTTGTTGCTTACGATGGCAACAACCCAACTGGTATTGCTAAATCACTTGCTGTATTCTCAGCATTCGCTGAAGGAGTTAGCTTGTATTCTGCTTTTGCAGTTCTTTACTCTTTCCAGTTACGTAATCTACTTAAGGGTATTGGACAACAAATGAAATGGTCGGTAAGAGATGAATCTCTTCACAGCAAAATGGGATGTAAGTTGTTTCGTGATATGTGTAATGAAGATAATCAATTACTGCATTTATGTCGAGAAGATATAATAAAAGCTGCTGAAACAATGATCAAGCTAGAAGTTAGCTATATTGATAAAATGTTTGAAATGGGTGACATTGAAGGCATTGCGGCAAATGATTTAAAACACTTTATAAAAAAGAGAACAAATGAAAAACTTGTTGAATTGGGTTACGTTGACTTGGGATCGTATTTCGCGTATGACGTTAAAGCAGCAGGTAATCTTGATTGGTTCTATCATCTTACCGGGGGCGTCACTCATACTGATTTTTTCGCAACTAGGCCGACAGATTATTCGAAAGCTGGTGAAGGAGAAGACTTCGAAGACATTTGGTAATATAGGATTAACCGATAAAGAATTAAAAGAGGAATTAGAATGAAAGGACAAAAACAAAGTAGAACAGATTTATTAGAGAAAAGAGTCGATGCACTTATCAAAGTTGTACAACAATTGCTTGATGAGAATGCATATTTAAAAGACCTATCAGTAGGTACTTTAGAAACAATTAAACTTATGGGCGATTATGAAAGCGCAATTGAAAAACTTAGGACAAAAGTTGCTGAGGAATCTAGTAAGGCAAAAGAGGCTAAGTCCTTGGAAGCGACTAGCAACTAGAGCAGGATATATGGGAGCAGGCTTTTTAATAGCAGCTCAATGGACATTAGAACCTAGGCTTTATATCCTGGGTTTTATATGTGTAATGGTGCAAACAGCATCAAGAAAACAATGGAATTTAGTAGCTTTAAATCTTAATGGTTTAATAGCTTGGATAAAACATTTTATAATATAAAATATGTGGAACAATGAATGGATTAAAGGAGAAGATTACCCTTCGTGGGGTAATACAGACGTATACAAGAAAACTATATCCGGGGGATATTTATTTGACGGAGAAACGCCTCGTGAGGCATACAAAAGAGTCTCTAAAACAGTTGCTCGTAGACTTTATAAGCCTGAAATGGCTGAAAAATTCTTTGAATACATATGGAATGGTTGGCTTTGTTTGGCGAGCCCTGTACTTAGTAATACTGGTACTGATCGCGGTCTTCCTATTAGCTGTTTCGGTATCGACGTTGCAGACTCTATTCAAGATATAGGACAAAAGAATTTAGAAATGATGCTACTCGCTAAGCAAGGCGGTGGAGTAGGTATTGGTATTAATCAGATTAGACCCGCTGGCGCAACAATAACAGGAAATGGAACATCAGACGGAGTCGTGCCCTTTTGCAAGATATACGACAGTACAATACTTGCAACAAATCAAGGATCAGTCCGTAGAGGTGCTGCTTCCGTTAATATTAACATTGAGCACGATGATTTTGAAGAATGGCTCGAAATTCGAGAGCCAAAAGGAGATGTCAACAGACAGTCACTTAACTTACATCAATGCGCAGTTGTTGGCGACAAGTTTATGCGTAAGCTTGAACAAGGAGATGCAGGAGCTAGAAATAAGTGGAGTAAATTACTTAGAAAGCGAAAAGCAACTGGAGAACCTTATATTATGTTTAAAGGAAACGTTAACAAAAACAATCCAAAAGCATACAAAGAAAACGGTTTAAAAGTGCATATGACTAACATATGTTCAGAAATTACATTACACACCGATGAAAGCCATAGCTTTGTATGTTGCTTATCATCATTAAACTTAGCAAAATATGACGAATGGAAAGACACTAATCTTATATATGACGCCATTTGGTTTCTTGACGGTGTTATGGAAGAATTTATTCAAAGGGCGAAGGGATTACGCGGATTCGAAAATTCTGTACGATCTGCACAAAAAGGGCGTGCACTCGGTTTGGGTGTCCTCGGATGGCATACATATCTACAAGAGAAGGGTATTCCTTTCGAAGGTTTACTATCTCAGTTTGAGACTAGGAAAATATTTTCGCAAATTAAAATTGAAAGCGAAAGAGCTTCCATGGCACTTGCGGAAACTTATGGAGAACCTTTATGGTGCGCTGGAACTGGCATGCGTAATACTCATCTTCGCGCTGTTGCTCCCACTGTTAGCAATAGTAAGCTCAGTGGCAATGTCTCGGCGGGCATAGAACCTTGGGCAGCTAATGTGTTTACTGAGCAATCAGCTAAAGGCACATTTATACGTAAAAACCCTACGCTAGTTAAATTATTAAGAAAACATAAAATAAACAATGAAGAAATATGGAATAAGATCTTGGCTGACGGTGGCTCTGTCCAAGATATTG
>Ga0209710_1002689_pt1 | contig 12323 bp, 10 predicted proteins | sample ArcticOcean_MG_C_5_FD_187436 | JGI IMG/M metagenome (GOLD analysis project Ga0209710, IMG submission 187436) | Marine microbial communities from western Arctic Ocean - ArcticOcean_MG_CB4_138 (SPAdes) (version 2) | ecosystem: Environmental > Aquatic > Marine > Oceanic | place: Arctic Ocean...
TTCACACCCTTGTTCATGCAAGCTACAATTTAACTTAATCGTAAATTCAAGTTGGCTTGATCCTATTAAAGATATCCAATTCGCTGAAGGGCCAATTCAGAATAACGATCGATGCCACAGATTTTCATCAAGCAGACTTGTCAGAACTCCTCAACCAGTTAGCATGCACCAAATGGAATCTTGTAATACCCCCGCATGCCAATCAGCTCGTGAAATCTTTCACGAACTCGAAGAGATTTACGACGAGCACAATCTCTACTTTCAAACCATTGGCTCCGTGCTCGAGGCGGCCAATATTCTGGACGTACCACATCGGCTAAAATTAATCCTCACCCAGCCTAAAAACGAAATCATGGTTCACTGCCCCGTCGAAATGGATGACGGCTCTTGGCAACTATTTAAAGGCTATCGCGTGCAACACAACAATGTGCTCGGCCCCTACAAAGGCGGGATTCGCTACCACCCCGAGGTCAAACTCGACGAAGTCAAAACCCTCGCTCTGCTCATGACGATGAAGTGCGCGCTCGCCCGCCTCCCCTTCGGCGGTGCCAAAGGCGCGCTCCGCATCGACCCACGAGCCGTCAGCAAGGACGAACTCATGCGAGTGACACGTCGTCTCACCTCGGCACTGGGCGACAATATCGGGCCCGACTACGACATCCCCGCTCCAGACGTCGGCACCAACGCTCAAGTCATGGCGTGGATGGCCGACACCTATATAAACTTTGCCGAGTCTTCAAGCAGGGTCACTGCCCGCGGTGTCGTCACCGGCAAGCCCCTCGAATTCGGCGGCTCGGCAGGCCGCGAAAAAGCCACTGGTCAAGGCCTCGTCTACGTTCTCGATGCCCTGCTGCCCGGCATGAACATCGAGCTCGACAAAGTCTCCTGCAGCCTAATCGGCTTCGGCAATGTCGGCTCATGGACTGCTCGGTTGCTGCAACAGCGCGGCACCACACTCAAAGCAGTGATGGATCACACTGGCGCGATTCTTAACGAAACCGGCATCGACGCCGAAGCGCTCGCGCAACACGTTAAAGCCACTGGCGGCGTGCACGGATTTGCCGATGCCACAGCCGTCAGCAACGAAACCTTCTATTCCACCCCCGTCGACCTGTTTATCCCCGCGGCACTAGAGCAGATGGTCGATCTAGAACACGCTAAGCGCATGCAATGCAAGGTACTGGTGGAAGGTGCCAACGCTCCCACCACACCTCACGCCGAGCGCTACCTGCTCGAAAAAGGTGTCGAAGTGCTGCCCGCCATCCTATGCAACGCCGGCGGCGTGACTGTTAGTTATTTTGAATGGAAACAAAACCGCCAATCCGAGACCTGGGACGAAGAACTGGTCGATGAACGTCTCAAAAAAATAATGACCCGCTCCGCCGAGCGTGTCCTAAAGATGTCCAAACGCTTAAACTGCAACATGCGCATCGCCTCTTACGCATCGGCGATCGAGCATATCGACAAAGTTTACGAGCTGCGCGGCGTCTTCCCTTAAGTCGGCGTAGCCGAGACGACCTGCGGTCGAGTGAGCGCGCTGCGCACGAAGTGAAAGTGAGCACTCGGCTCCGCCATGTAGTGAGAGTGGTAGTGTGAAATGAACACGGGAGGGACGACCTCCGCGCCGTCCGCAGAGCCCCACTCCTCACTTTCACTCAATGCGTAGCATGGCACTTTCACTCACGGCAGAGCCGTGCTCTCACTCGCCGCAGGCGTCACTCGACCGAAGGTCGGTATCCCCCCGTGCGCAGCACGGCCTCACTGCACAGCGAAGCTGCGCTTGACAGCCGCTAACTTGTCCTTCAACTCTTTTATATATCGTTTAGACAGTAGGTGCAGCCGAGAGCTCACACTGGAGCGGACTTGATGTCCACCAAACAGCTGAAACAACAATATTCCCACTGATCTTCGGATTGTTTACCGTCGATCCCCGCAACGCAACGTGCGCACGCACGCCACTTTCTCCAAGACACACTATCGCCATACGTGGCACTCTAACATGAGTAACGAAGCAACACCCAAGGAAGCCCCCAAGGACAATCAAATCGCCGTATCAGGCATTCTTGAAATGCTCCCGAATAAGACTGGGCAGCTCCTCGACCCTGCCCGCAACGGCAAGACTCGCCCGACCGATCCATTCGTCACACGCGAACTGATCAAACGCTTTCGCCTCAAACAAGGCCATTTCATCGAAGGCAACGCCATCAGCAACGAGCGATTCCCCAATCCAAAGGTCAACTACATCGACACAGTCGACGGCGCGACAATGGAAGAGCGCAAAGGTCGTTACACTTTCCAACAGATGGTCTCCATCGCTCCTGACGAGCAACTTAAGCTCGAAGCTAAGGACGGTCGCGTCACCACGCGCATTATGGATCTTTTTTGCCCGATTGGTAAAGGCACCCGTGGACTGATCGTCGCCCCACCACGCACAGGTAAGACCACTATTTTACACGACATCGCTCACGGCGTCATAGAGAATCATCCCGAATGTCACGTCATCGTGCTCCTGGTCGACGAGCGCCCCGAAGAAGTCACCGACTTTAAACGCAGCGTCGATGCCGAAATCTACGCGTCTTCCAACGACGAAGAAATCACCAACCACCTCCGCCTCGCCGAGCTTGCGATCGAACGTGCGAAGCATCTAGTCGAAGCCGGCAAAGACGTGGTGCTGCTACTCGACTCCATTACTCGACTGGCTCGCGCCTACAATGCCGCATCCGGCAAAGGTGGCCGCACCATGACTGGTGGCCTCGACAGCCGTGCGCTGGAAAAGCCGCGTCAATTTTTCTCCGCTGCGCGTAATTGCGAAGAAGGCGGCAGTCTCACCATTATCGCCACTGCACTGGTACAAACTGGCAGTAAGATGGATGATCTTATCTTCCAGGAATTCAAAGGTACGGGTAACATGGAAATGGTACTCGACCGCAAAGCAGCCGAGCTTCGCCTCTGGCCTGCGATTAATCTGAATGCATCGGGCACACGTAAAGAAGAATTGATCCTGTCTGGCAAATACCTCGAAGGCGCTCAATTCCTGCGCCGTGCGCTGGCTGGTCAGAAAATCGAAGACGCCGCAGAGATCATGATCGACCGCTTTGAGCAGACCAAGAATAACGAGGAGTTCATCAAACTACTGGATCGTTAACGACCTTCGGTCGAGTGAGGAGTGACGCCTTCGGCGAGTGACCGCGTAAAGAGCTTCGCGCCACGCGGCTCTGAAGTGAATAGTGAACTTCACCGCGTGAAACAGACATTCCTGTCTGTATTCTTTGCCTGACCACAGGCAAGACGAAGGCCTGCCGAAGATGGCGTAGCAATGCCTATGTCACCTCAACGCGAACGCGCTCAAGCCGCTCGCTCAACTCATCGCCCTGTGGCAACATCGGCGTCAACGACTCCAGTCGGCTCCATGCATACACCGTCGCGCGGCGCGCACAGTCTTCAAGTGATTCGCCTAATTGCTGCCCGTGTAAATAGCCCGCCAGCAGCGCATCTCCAGCACCCACCGTACTGACCACATTTAGCTTCGGCGCACGCACCAACAGCTCGGCCTCAGCCGTCAGAAACAACGCGCCTTGCCCACCCAGCGAGACGATTAAATTCGGCATGCGCTCTTTGCACAGTCGCCGCGCCGCTGCGACAATTGCATTAAAATCTTTTAGCTCCACGCCCAGCAACTCCGCTAATTCATGCTCATTCGGCTTGATCAAATCGACTCCCGCCGCCACCGCCGCCTTCAGCGCAGCGCCACTACTATCGACTGCCACCTTAGCGCCAGCTCCGCGTAAGGCTTGAATTAATTCAGTCACAAATCGAGGCTCCACTCCGGCAGGCAGACTCCCCGCAATCAAAAACCAGCGCCCTGGCTCAGCCAGTTCTAGCAACAGGCTTCGAAGCGCAGCGCACTGCTCGAGCGTCGGCGCAACTCCGACCATATTTAAATCGGTCGTTTCATTTATCCCCGCATCCACGATCTTAATACCCGTTCGTGTTTCGCCTTGGACACGAATAAATGCATCGCACACACCATATTCGCTGAAGTGTTGCTCAAAGATCGTGGCGTTGGCATCTCCTAAAAAACCCGAAGCCACGACTTCCGCACCACCGAGTGCCAACAGTGTCGCCACATTCACTCCTTTACCGCCCGCTTGACGGCGCGACTGACTCACCCGATGCACCGACCCCGGAACCAACTGATCGACGAAAACCGTCTGATCGATCGCAGGATTTAAAGTAATTGTAACAATCGGTGATTTGACAGACATGATGTTTATATAATTAAGCCCACGTGACTTTCACGCAACCACATCTTTAAACTCGCGGCACCGCCGCGCGATCTATCGTCGTCAAAAATCACAATCGACCTGCGCGAGACTTCATGATCTAACAGATGGACCATGTCCACTACTTCAAAAATCCTCGAGCTCACATGGAGCCGCCTCAAATCGCACTATACCGAGCTACGCCCTACAAGTGCATGGAGCAAAGCCTATCGCCGCATCTTGGGAAACTACTATCGCTTTCTAATCCCCGAGGGCAGCAGTGTGCTTGAAATCGGCTGCGGTTCAGGCGAGCTACTTCAACATCTACCAAATCGTACGCTCGCCGGCATCGATCTGATCGAGGAGCAAGTCAACGCCGCGAAACAAAAACTGCCACAGGCGCAATTCGCCTGCGCAGCCGGCGAGACGGCAACCTTTGATCAGACATACGACTATCTGTTGCTGTCCGACACGCTAAATGAGGCTGCCGACGTCCAACAACTCCTTGAGAATAGTCACCACGCGGCCACACCTGCAACGCGCTTAGTGCTAAACATCCACAACACATTGTGGCGCCCCATTCTAGGACTCAGCACATTACTCGGCCTCAAACCCAAACGCCCACAGCAAAACTGGCTGTCCTCAGACGATTTGCGTAATCTGCTCGACCTTTCCGGCTGGGAAATGGTGCGCTCCGATACGCGTATCCTCGTGCCACACGAACTCTGCGGCCTCGGCAGCCTGATTAATAAATTCATCGCCCCGCTGCTGCCGTTCGCGTGCCTAAGCTTGTTCTTTGTCGCGCGCCCCAAACAGCTAGCTAAGCCAGCCGACAGCCTCAGCGTGACCGTCATCATTCCTGCTCGCAATGAATCGGGCAATATCGAAGCTGCGATCCAGCGCACCCCTAACATGGGGCAGTCGACCGAAATCATTTTCGTCGAAGGCAACTCTCAAGACGACACTTGGGACATGATTCATTCCTGCATCGAGAAGTATCCCGAGCGTGACATCAAAGCCTACCAGCAACCTGGTAAAGGTAAGGGCGACGCCATGCGCCTCGGCTATGCAAAAGCCACCGGCGATATCATCATGATCCTTGATGCCGACCTCACCGTGCCGCCCGAAGATCTACCCAAATTCTTCGAAGCTATTCAGCTCGGCCATTGTGAATTCGTCAACGGCGTGCGCCTGGTTTACCCAATGGAAGACGAGGCCATGCGCTTCTTAAACATGTGTGGCAACAAGTTCTTTAGCATGCTCTTCTCCTGGTTACTCAGCATGCCTGTCAAAGACACCCTATGCGGCACCAAGGTCTTCAGCAAGTCGCACTACGAGCTGATCGAAGCCAACCGTAGTTACTTCGGCAACTTCGATCCCTTCGGCGATTTCGACCTGATCTTCGGCGCAGCCAAACTCAACCTCAAGATCCGCGACCTACCAATTCGCTACCAGAGTCGGACCTACGGCGAGCCACAAATCGACCGCTGGCGCGATGGCATGCTACTGATCCGCATGGCCGCCTTTGCCGCTCGGAAAATTAAATTCCTATAGACGGTCGCCCTGCCGCAATGGAGCTCGCCAGAATCCTACTTTCTGCCGCGCTACCGACCGCAAATCTGCTAGGTAGTTGGAGGACGCTAGAGTCGAGTCAATCAGCAGGGACGACCTCCGTGCCTCCGGCGTTCTACGCTGTCGCCACATGGCAGCTGAACAGATGCCACTGTGGTCAGCATGCAGCCGGACCTTGGCCGATGGCAGTGCCCAACAGTCTGCCGGCAATCGACAATCAAACAAAAAAAGCGGCTTGCGCCGCTTTTTGAAGAATAGAACCGATCGGATTGTAGTTCGCTTACAAAGGGTGCGCCATGAAGTTCACGCGGCGAGTAAACGTATCGCCGTGCTCGCGAACGACCTGAATTTCAGCAGTATCCGTTCCGTCATCTTCATATCCAGTCCCTGTGCGACCTTCACCCAGCAAACGAAGTAATTCGAGCCCTTCATCCGAAACGACCGTCAAAATGACATCCGCATACAACAACTGTGTCGTCGCAGTCGCGGGATCAGTGCCTCCCGTGCCTCCATATACATAAACATAGCCGTCTATTAGTTCGCCAGTCGTTGGGGAGGCATTCAACGGCTCACCATTGCTATCGTTCAAATAAACAAGCACTTTAAACTCAACGATATTACTCACCAAATAATTTTCGTTGGCATAGATAGTGGCGTTACTCCAATCAGCTGAACTATCATTATCTAGGGCTACTTGCGGACTAGTCGTTCCAGTACCCAAGTACTCATCAAAGGTCGTTTTCGAATCGACCACCATACGATACAGCGCATGAACATCTGCTCCCCCCGAGTAGGACTCCTTCTCTCTGAGGTAATAACCAATCGCACAAATATCCCCAGGAATATCAGTTCCATCAGGAAACTGCTGGGGACGATCCAATGCCGGCGAAAACAGTTTTAGTGATACAGTATCGTCCTTAAAGTCACTGTCAGTGTCTTCAGGGCCTTGAACGCGTAACCACTGCTGGCCATTATTCCGAAACACGGCTGTCTCTAGGTCCTGGGTAATCAGATCCATCGCAATGCGGGCCTCCGCATTCGCCGCCAGTTTCCCGGATGAACGCGTCCAGACCTTGAGCACTTCGCTGGTGATCTGAATCACCAAGCCGACGAGCACTACCATGATGACCGTCGCCACCATGATCTCAATCAAGGTGAAGGCGCGTTTCGCTGCGCTTCGAGTTCTAAGTTGCAAAGTCTTCATAGTGAAAATTAGCGAACGACCGCTGTGTTATAGGTAAAAACTGGAACCTCATCTTTCAATATGGTCAGAGCCTTTGTATAAGTAAAGGTCGGCCCAGGGTCTTCCGCATAGATGCGCACCTCCATTGCAAACGAACCTTCCAAATAAGTCGCATAGGTAGCGCTCAACGTATACGTATCAGTCGATGTATCACGACTGGAGCTACGATAAGTCACCGACGATCCACTCGCATCACTGCCGGTCAATGGAATCACTGAAGAAGGTGTCAACACGACACGGTAGATAGTGCCGGCCGCATCTGCTAAATTATTGGCAGTTACTGAAGCATTAGTGGCATCTGCAACGGTGATAGAATCCTCAAATCCGACTCTTAACTGCACCGCCTCGGAATTGTCCCGATACGCTTGATACACGAATAACGTCGCGGAATTGCCCGTGGCAACCGCACTAAAAATCGCCTCAAAATTTGAACCCACCGCTATCGAAGGTGAATTCTGCAAAAACGCGTTCACCGTATTCACGATCGACGAGACTTCGTCGGTTTTTTCCACCTCATCAACCGACTGCAGTGTCGGCCCCAGTAGTCCCACCAGCGCCAAGACCGTGACGAGGAAAATACCGATCGCGAGGACTACCTCAATCAGACTAAATCCCGTTTTGTTAGACATAGAAAATTCTTGTTCGTGATTCATTAAAATAGATTTTTGATTAATTATAGAATGTCAGCTGGCTCGTGGACAGGTGTTGTGGTACCGGAACGGCGTAGGATCAAAGCACTGATAATTGATTCCTCTTCGTCATCAAACTCCAACTCGAGTGAGCCGGATGCATTCGGTTTAAGCGTGCCTGCTCGGATTACCAGCCAATCATTGACGAAATCAGACGACATCGTGCCATTACTGTTGAACTCATAATAGTAGAATTCATCCCCGTTGCCTTCAGGTTTGGCAATATTCCGCGGATACTCCAAATTCATCGTCGCGGAGGTTGGCCAGCCTTTACTACTGCTGAGCGTAGAATCAAAATAAATCCCCTCCGGCAAAAAAGTGCCTTGGGTCGCTGCTATCCATTGTCCCGGATTATCGTTATCTTCATAGATGATACCGAAATAACGTAAATACTTCTCCTCATCGAGATTTGCACTCGAATCAGTATAAATAATCAGCCGCGTTCGAGCATTTTTCAGAATCGCTTGCCCGCGCGCCCCTTTGGTAATGCCGGACACGATTCGACTCGACGCACTCAAAGAAGCTCCCTTTCCACCATTTCCGCCAACAAATATAATTGAAGATGCAATCAGTATCACACTGATAACGACCAGCAACTCGATGAGGGTGAAACCACGTTTGGATGCGTATTTTTTCATGTATTTAATGAGCTACAATTACTAGTCCCACAAAGTATAGTCGGGCGCGCCAAGATCAGCATCGGCCTCAACATACGCAGTGATTGGCGTGCGAATCTTATCAGACCCAGTTGGCTTCACAAAGCCATCGCCGTCACCATCAATCTCAATATTGATCTCAATATTGTTAAAACGATCCGCGAGTTGAGTCGTTGAAACGACATCCGAATCATTCAACCAAAATTCAGACTCCGAAAAGCTATGGAAAGCAATTTTACGGCGATTCCCTAGGGTTTTCGCATCGGTAACCGAAATAGGCGCGCCAGTTGTAGTTCGCGCAGATAATGTTTTAATAAATGCCGTGGAGCTCGCGGGACTATTGAGAGACACGGTATAGCTATCACCCGTAGCATTAGCGCCAAAATCGGGGTAGAACTTATACTCGCTCTTAAACATGCCAATCGCGTTGACGTAGTTGGACAATTGCGACTTCGAAGCAGCGATATTTGCCTGTTTTCGGACGGCACCCACGGTCGGAATCAAAATCCCGGCCAAGATACCAATGATCGCGATGACCATTAGGAGTTCGATTAGTGTAAAAGCGGATTTTTTGTTCATATGACGCATAAATTTATTCTCCTGAAAAGATGATTCCATTATCGTTCCCTGTATCGCGGAAGTCAGCATCGATTACACCGGTCGTTGCATTGATTTTTGTTTTGATGGCATTATTTGCCGCATCCCCCTTCGCACCAGTCGAATATAAATGATAGCCGAACATCTCCCAAGTCGGAGAATTATTTTCAGCAGCCTCCCATTTATACCAATAAATATAAGGGTTCCCCCACGGATCGAGTAGCTCAATTGAGTTACCATCCCCATCTTCATTCACCGAAAATTTGGTGTCATCGATAAACTTGGGGCGCTTCTTGACCTCCTCGTTGTCAATATCTTCAGAAATAATCGAGACGTTCAATTCACCACTCGTATTACGCTCCATCGAAAGACGCCCCGTCAATGCAAACAACAACATCTTATTCGTATCGCTCCCACCTGAATCGTGCCACGGATAATCGCCATAGCGCAACTTGAACTGTTCAATTCCCTGTGACAGCACCGCCAACTCAGCTTTAGCCCTCGTGCGGGCTTGAGCGTTTTGCACCCCACGTGAGATGCCGAAAGTGATGCCAGCGAGGATCATGATGATGGCAATTACCACCAACAGTTCAATCAGTGTGAAGCCACGGTTCGACGAACGGGCGCGAGGAGAAAATACAGAGTGGGGAGTGTCAGGAAGCATGCCTATTGGGGGGAGGGAGACAAGGAGTTGAGCCGAGAGTTTCGGCTAAAGAATAACACTCGCGCCAAACCACCACCACTGTCAATGTCGGATGAGTGCGAAAGTGTAATGTATTAAAAGTAAGAGCATTTCGTGAAACAGACATTGCGACGCCTCTGCTCGCGCTTCGTCCGACCTTTCCACTTTCCTACTTTCCTACTTTCCCACTTTCCCACTTTCCTACTTTCCTACTTTCCTACTTTCTTCCCATCACCCCGCATACGGTTTTTTAAAAATCGCGCCGCTGCGTCGCCGTTCGGCGATACGCTCGACGTCCTCCTCATTCATCCTCGCGGGGAAACTTGTCTCTGGATCAATCTTCCACTTGGCAGGCTTAAGGTCGTGATCCAGTGCCACGCGGTAGTCGAACACGAAGCAATCGCCCTCCCACAAGCTGCTGTCCTTCGGCATCAGCTCCATGTAGCGCAGAATCCCACCTTTTAGATGGTAGACATTGGTGAAGCCCTTCTGCTTTAAATAAGCAGTGGAACGCTCGCAGCGTATGCCGCCGGTACAATACATCGCAATCTTCTGGTCCTTCTGCGCAGCAAGGTGCTCATCGACAAACTTAGCGAATCCGGTGAAATCGTCCGTATTCGGATTGATCGCGCCCTTAAACTTCCCCACCCCAACCTCATAGTCATTGCGGGTATCAATAGTAATTACCTCAGGGTCAGAAATCAGCTCGTTCCACTCGCCTGGATCTAAATAGGTGCCGACTTCATCACGCGGGTCGGCTCCATCCTGACGGAAAGTCACGATCTCCGGCTTCTTTTTGACCTTAAACTTCGGAAACGGGCAAAAGTCCGCATACGAGACTTTCACCTCCATTGCCGCAAAGCGTGGGTCTGACTTGAGCAATGCAATCGTGGCGTCGACCGCTTCGTGCGAGCCCGCACAGGTTGAGTTAATCCCTTCACTGGCAAAGATGACAGTGCCACGCAGCCCCACCTGCAGACCGTGGTCGATCAGTCGCTCCGCCCATTCATCGCGATCAGGTAATTCGACAAAATGATAAAACGCAGCTATTTTCCAAGATTCAGACATAGAATGGGACGTATTAAAGTTAGAAGCCCCGAAGCAAGAAGAAAGTTCGAGAGCTGGTGACAGAAATTAGGATTTCGAACTTTAAACATCCTCAGATCTCAGGTCTCATTTCTCATTTCTCATTAAAAAGCCTTGTCATCGAGCAACGACCTGTCAAAGCCCTCCGCCTCACTTCAGGGAAGCCCTCAACTATAGGCGCTTTCTTCACTCGCTCAAGTATCGGTAATATCCGGTCGACGGGCATATTACAGATACTATGGACATTAAATTTACCGATCTCGGGCTACGCCCAGAACTCGTCGAAGGTATTCAACGCCTCGGCTTTGAATCACCCTCTCCTATTCAGGCAGAAACGATCCCCGTCGCGCTCAGCGGCAAAGACATCGTCGGCCTCTCTCAGACTGGCTCGGGTAAAACTGCCGCGTTCGGCCTGCCCGCGCTCAATATGATCGATATCGATCGTAAAGAGACACAAGTCCTCGTGCTCTGCCCAACTCGTGAGCTCGCCGTGCAGGTCTGCGAAGAGATCAACCGGCTCGCTTCTTGCCTTCGCGGCTTCACTTCGATCCCCGTCTACGGCGGCACACCAATCGACCGTCAAATGCGTGCACTCCGCAACGGCGCGCACGTCGTCGTCGGCACGCCTGGTCGGGTCATGGACCACCTTCGCCGCAAGACACTGCGCACCGATGCGATCAAGATTTGCATCCTCGACGAAGCTGACCGCATGCTCGACATGGGCTTCCGCGAAGACATGGAAATCATCCTTGGCGACATGAACGAGGAGCGCCAAGCACTGTTTTTCTCCGCAACAATGAATCGCGGCGTCGAAGGCTTGATCCGCAAATTCAGCCGCGATGCCCAACAAATTTCGATCGAGCGCAAGTCGCTGACCGTTGATACGATCGAGCAGACTTACTACGAAGTGCGCAACCGCTCGAAGATCGAAGTGCTTTGCCGTATTTTGGATCTCGAAGTCAAGCCACGCGGCATCGTCTTCTGCAACACCAAGCAAATGGTCGAAGATGCAACTGAAGCACTCGCCGCACGCGGCTACGTGGCCGACCGCATCCACGGCGACATCACGCAAGGCAACCGCGAACGCGTGATCAAGCGTTTCAAGGATGGCTCAGTTGAACTACTGGTCGCGACCGACGTCGCCGCACGTGGCCTCGACATCGACGATGTCGATATCGTGTTCAACTACGACCTACCACACGACCCGGAAGACTACGTGCACCGTATCGGCCGCACCGGCCGCGCTGGACGTTCCGGTAAATCCGTCACATTTGTTTACGGCCGCGACATCTACCGGCTCGAAGCGATCGAGCGCTACACACGCCAAGTCGTGCGTCGCATGCAGATTCCAACCATGGAAGATGTGGAAGGCCGCAAAGCCGACAAGGTCTTCACCCAAGTGAAGAGCCTCCTCGAAGCAGGTAATTTCAAGCGCCACGACGCACTGGTCGATCGCTTGCTCGACGCTGGTCACACACCGACCGACATCGCCAGCGCACTCTTTAACCTACTTAACAAGGACGATGGCGGGCTCGG